>JACCED012302837.1_pt1 | contig 10507 bp, 12 predicted proteins | sample 7455021 | NCBI WGS metagenome assembly JACCED01 (sample SAMN15323456, study PRJNA562643) | freshwater metagenome | isolation source: river surface water | place: USA:Blue River Watershed | collected 2017-08-19 | reverse complement strand
TGCTTCGTAATCGCTTAATACTTTTGCCATTCTTTGCATAAACATAATCCCCGATTGCTTGAAATATTGGGTATGCCAATTTTTCTGGCAAAAGACGAACTAAGCGCCAACCTATTAAATAGGCGTATGCACTCACCTAGTTGCTCTCCAAACTATTGCCATGCGTTGGTAAATCGTGAAAATAGAGAGAATAAGAAGTATCCAGATTCCTGCATCGAGCGCCCAACTAAATCCAAATAGATGTAAGACTCCAAAGAAGGCAAGCATTACTAGTCTCTCTGTTCGCTCTGCAAAACCACCTTTACATTCGATATTCAAGCTTTCAGCTTTGGCTCTTGCATATGGAACTATTGATGAAACCGCAACCGTGACCATGCAAACGATAAAAAGCTCGTCGCCTTGTGAGTATAAATAATAGGAAAGGCCTAATAAAACCGCAGCATCAGAAATTCGATCTAATGTGGAGTCAAGAAAGTTGCCCCATTTACTTGCTCCTTGTTCGGAAATTCGCGCCATAGTTCCGTCAAGCAAATCAGTAAGCAGCGCCAAACCAATTACAAAAAGCGCTGCAACTAATTTTCCTTGAGCCAGTAGCAACCATGAACCAAGTACAACGATGAAAGTGCCGAATATGGTCATCATGTCAGGGGTAACACCCAGTTTGAGTAATCCTCGACAGAATGGCGTAATCATTTTGACTACAGAAGGTTTCATTCGCGCACTAATCACAGGTACATCGTAGGCTTTCGCCTATGGAAAACGGAAACCACTGGCGCTTATATGGTCACCCAAGTGCTGCCACTACTGCACTTTCACAGGCATTGAGCGCGAGCGTTTCCAAGGAAGTCGAAGCTGAAATAACTGCTGCGATATTTGTTATAAATGCTAGTTCTGGACTAGACCAAAACACAATCGAGTTATGGCATGCCTATGATGAATTGCTTATGCCAAGAATTCTAGTTGTGACAGGCTTTGATGAAGGACTACAAGATTTTGATGATGCAGTGATGCTTGCAAAGAGATTACTTGATGATGTTGCAACTCCTTATCTGGTTTTGCATGACGATGATGGCTCTCCATGCGCACTGATTGATTTGGAAACTATGAGAATAAATAATTACCGAACCGGCCAAATTATTGATGCTGAACCCGAACATTTTGAATTAGTTTCAGAATTTCGCGAAGAGTTCTTAGCACAGCTAGAAGCAGCTGGGCCAGATGGATTTTCTTCTGGAATATTCTTCCCTGCCATTCCGGTTTTGATTAGTAATCCAGAATTCGAACTAGGTGTGGATATTGTAAAAAAATATCTAAACCAATTACCAAGCTTGGGCTAAAGCATCTCTGGTATCTGTTAATAATTGTGGCAGGACTTTTGTTTGTCCGATGATTGGCATGAAATTCGCATCCCCAGACCAACGCGGCACTACATGTTGATGGATATGTGCGGCAACTCCAGCACCACTTATCGCGCCTTGATTCATACCTAAATTGAATCCAGCAGGATTAGAGACATTGCGCAAAGTCTTCATTGCGTGAGCAGTTAAATATGAGATTTCATTTCGTTCTGAATCAGTCAAATCAGTTAAATCAGAAACATGTCGATAAGCACAAATTAATAGATGGCCAGGGTTGTAGGGATAAAGATTCATGACTACATAAGCCTCTTTGCCACGAAAAACTACCAAACCATCACGATCTTCTTTTTTTGGAATTTCGCAGAACGGGCACGGGACATCATTTGAATCTAAAGGTCTATTTTCACCACGAATATAACCTAAGCGATGAGGAGCCCATAGGCGTTGCCAAGAATCTGGCATACCTACGCCGCCCTCCAAATATTCCATTTAAACCTGCTTGCGATCTTTGATAGTTTGCAGAATTTCAGAAATTGCTTGATCCACTGGAATACCGTTCTTCTGAGAACCATCTCGGAAACGGAAAGAGACAGCGCTGTTTGCTTGATCTTCTTCTCCGGCAATTAACATGAAAGGGATTTTCTCCATCTGCGCATTTCGAACTTTCTTCTGCATGCGATCATCAGATAAATCAATCTCTGCCCTAATTCCTTCAGTGCGCATCTTTGAAACAATCTCTTGTAAATACGGAGCGAAAGCATCAGCCACTGGAATTGCCATTACTTGAACTGGAGCTAACCAAGGTGGGAAGGCTCCCGCATAATGTTCTGTTAAAACTCCGAAGAATCTTTCAATAGAACCAAAAAGTGCTCGGTGAATCATCACCGGACGTTGACGAGATCCATCACTAGCCTGATATTCCATTTCAAATCGTTGAGGTAATTGGAAATCAACTTGAATAGTAGACATCTGCCAAGTGCGACCAATCGCATCTTTTGCTTGTACTGAAATCTTTGGGCCGTAGAAGGCGGCACCACCCGGGTCCATTACCAATTCTAGATTCTGTGCTTCGGCGGCTTTTCTCAACGTTTCTGTGGCTGCATCCCAATCTTCATCCGAACCAACATATTTCTCTGGATTCTTAGTTGAGAGCTCAAGATAGAAATCTTCCAAACCATAATCACGCAATAAGTTAAGTACAAAGGTAAGCAGTGAATCTAATTCATTTGCCATCTGCTCCTTGGTGCAGAAAATATGAGCATCGTCTTGGGTAAATCCACGGGCGCGAGTTAAGCCATGCACTACACCTGATTTTTCGTATCGATAAACTGTGCCGAATTCAAATGCGCGAAGCGGTAACTCCCTATAGGAACGCCCGCGTGACTTGTAAATCAAAATATGCATCGGACAATTCATTGGCTTCATGTAGTACTTCTGGCCTGGTTTCTTGATTGTGCCATCTGCATGGAGTTCTTCATCCATAATCATTGGCGGATACATACCCTCTGAATACCAATCCAAATGGCCAGATACTTCAAAGAGAGTTGATTTCGTCAAATGAGGTGAATAAACAAATTGGTAACCCTCTTCAGTATGACGTTTTCTAGAGTAATCCTCCATCGCCATACGAATAACCCCGCCTTTGGGGTGAAAGACAGCTAATCCCGATCCGATTTCATCAGGAAAAGAAAATAGATCTAGTTCTGCACCCAACCGGCGATGATCTCGCTTCTCTGCTTCTGCTAGAAGATGTAAATATCCATCCAACTCTTCTTGAGATGGCCAAGCCGTTCCATAAATTCTCTGCAACATTTGATTCTTCTCGGAGCCTCTCCAGTATGCAGCTGCAGTACGCATCAACTTAAATGCTGGAATATGTTTTGTGGAAGGTAAATGCGGGCCGCGACATAAATCTGACCAAACAGGCTGTCCGTCACGGCCTAGATTGTCATAAATAGTTAGTTCTGATCCACCAACTTCTACTGAAGATTCATCTACTTCATCATCTGGATTTGCTTTGATCCCAATAAGTTCGCACTTATAAGGTTCGTGCGCTAATTCCTTGAGTGCATCTGCTTCATTAGTGACGCGACGTCGAAAACGCTGGCCATCTTTGATGATTTTCCGCATCGCACTTTCAAGTTTCTCTAAGTCATCAGGATTAAATGGACGCTCCGGGTCGAAGTCATAATAAAAACCATCTTTTATCGGCGGGCCAATACCAAGACGTGTCTGAGAGAAAACTTGTTGAACTGCTTGCGCCATCACGTGGGCTGTTGAATGTCGTAGAACGTTTAATCCATCTGGCGAAGAGATTGAAACACCTTCTAGTTCATCCCCATTTTTTAAGTCGGTCCATAGATCTCTTAGCTCTCCATTTATTCGGCAGACCACGATTTCCCTGTTGTCAGCGAAAATATGGGTTGGCTTTTGGTCCGAAGCAATACTTTTAGCTTGACCATCAACCTTTATGGAGATTTCAGACATAGTGAAAGTCTACCTAACGCCCTCGAAATTCGTTCATCAATTTATGTATCTGAGCGCACTTTTCAGGATCAATTGATAATTTCCGTCCACTAATTTCTCCAATATTTTGGGCATTTCTCAAAGAAGTAAGCAACAAGCCCGATTGAACATTCTCAAGTTCAGAAAACTCGATCCGTCTAACCTTTGCTAAACCTGCTTCCAAAACCAAAGCTCGAACTACTCCGTTTAAAATTCCACTTGATAAAGGTGGCGTAACCCAATCACCATTGATTTTCAAAAGTAACGTTGCGATTGTGGTCTCTGCCAACTGTCCATCAGAAGTAACTAATATTCCGTCGTCGAATCCTTCTGACTTGACCGCATCTAGCAGCTCCAAATTTTTATACGGGTACTCCTTATTTTTAATTTCATAATTAGAAGAACGCGCATCGATAACTTTCAAACACGCGGACACCGTTGGATCTTCAAATTTCACATATGAGATTGAGAAATTACCTGACTTATCAAAGTGCCAACGTAGTCGCCCAAGATTAAAATCCTCCGCACGCACTACTTGATAGCTTTCAGTCGCCACAAACTCTTCTGTTGGTATCTGAAAACCTAATTTTTCGGCAGTTTCTTTCGCACGACAATGATGTCTATGTAGCGCAAAAATTTGACCATCCTCTACTCTGATAGTTTCAAAGATTCCACTTCCAGAAGCCCAGTTATCGCCAATATTCTTCATACCAATTGGCCCCCTGCAATCGCCATTAATCTGGCAGCTTTCAATTCAGTCTCTTCCCATTCAGCTTGAGGATCGCTTGCCCAAGTAATTCCAGCGCCAGTCCCAAATTTTATTTTTGTTCCATCGCTCCAAAAAGTTCGAATTGCAACTGCTAAATCTGCTCTATCACCATGAATCCACCCAAATGCACCGCAATATGGGCCACGGTCGATAGCCTCATATTTCTTAATTAATTTAATAGCAGAGCTTTTAGGAGCGCCGCTTACTGAACCAGGCGGCAAAGTCGCCTTAAAGATCTCATTCCAGGATATTCCTGGAATTAAGGTGCCCTCTACATCGCTTACTAGATGCTCTAAGCCAGGTAGAACTTCTATATCTAAAAGTCTAGGTACAGTAATTGAATCTTTTATACAGATACGTCCTAAATCATTACGCATTAAATCTACAATCATAATATTTTCAGATTCATCTTTATCTGGAAAAGAACCTGTGCTGCCTAGCTTTCGCGTGCCTTTAATAGGAGAAGTTTTAATTTGATTTCCGCTTCTTTGCAAAAAAGTTTCCGGCGAAGCCGATGCAATCTCTAGTCCTGGAACTTTTAAATATCCGGCATATCTAGCAGGGTTGCTAGCAAGAAATCCTGCCACCAGGCCTTCGATACTTTCTTCGGCTTCTAATGTAAGCACGCGACAAGCATTGACTTGATAAACATTTCCTAACGCAATTTCATTGCGAAGATTTTCGACTAGTTGGCAATAAGTATCTTTAGTGTGGCTGGATTTCCACTCTTTTAAATTGCCATTTGCGAAAGCTTTTAGAGGACGATATTCATTATGCCAATCGGCTATTTTTACATTGCCAAATTTTGCTCCAGTAAAGGTGCCATCAAATGTTGTTGAGATTGCCCAAAAACCATCATCAATATCTGCGGGATTATTTGTGGTGGCAATTAATTCGGTTGCTAATTGCCCTCCCATCCAGAAATAACCGCTCTCCATGCAGGTGAATTTAGCGCCTTTGCAACTCTTTTTGCGCTGCCCTTGCCTCTTAGGCTAGATTTTCCCTCGCAAGTTTGCGGACGTAGCGCAGTTGGTAGCGCGGAACCTTGCCAAGGTTCAGGTCGCGGGTTCGAACCCCGTCGTCCGCTCCAATTATTTCTGAAGCAGTTTTATTTTTTACCATTGGTGGAATGGCCGAGAGGCGAGGCAAGGGACTGCAAATCCCTCTACACGGGTTCAAATCCCGTTTCCACTTCCATTTTTTCGGTATGTAAAAATGGCTACATACTTTTTTCTTTAGGAGAAATAAACTTCAACTATGACAGATGGACCGAATCGACCTTGGGGTCGCTACGAAGTACTTCAAGATCTTCCAACTCATAAAGTTAAATCAATCTGGGTAGATCCAGGCAAACGTCTCTCACTACAACGTCACAAATTTAGAAGCGAACATTGGTATGTTGTTTACGGAACTGCTGAAGTTCAAATTGATGACAAAATCATCACTATTGAAGCTGGCGATACAGTTACTGTTCAAGCAAATCAGCTACATCGCATTGGTAATAGTGGCAAAGTACCGATGTTATTCATTGAAGTTCAAACCGGTACTTACTTCGGCGAAGATGACATTGAGCGCTTAGAAGACGATTACGGTCGCCACGATTAATTAGGATATTATTTCGTTCCTGCCCCGACCCGGACGATTGGCTCAGCGGTAGAGCACTTCCTTGACATGGAAGGGGTCACTGGTTCGATCCCAGTATCGTCCACATCTAAGAAAAGCTAGGAGTTTTCGATGAAAGCAGTTGTTGCCGAAAACTTAGTAAAAACATATAACAACGGAAAAGTTCGCGCCCTTGATGGACTTTCATTAGATGTTGAAGAAGGAACCGTACTTGGAATACTTGGTCCTAACGGAGCTGGTAAGACAACAACTGTTCGAATACTTGCTACTTTATTAAAACCTGATTCTGGCAAAGCAACCGTGAGTGGAATTGATGTACTTTCAAAACCAGATGAAGTTCGAAAAGTCATTGGTTTATCTGGCCAGTATGCAGCTGTAGATGAAATTCTTACCGGATACGACAACTTGGTTATGTTTGGAAAGCTTTACCACCTTGGCGCTAAATCGTCAGTAAAACGAGCCGATGAATTACTTGAGCGATTTAATTTAACTGAAGCCGCTAAACGCCCAATAAAAACTTATTCAGGTGGTATGCGCAGACGTCTAGATTTAGCAGCATCATTAATCGTAAAACCTAAAGTGCTCTTTCTTGATGAACCAACTACTGGATTGGATCCAAGAGGTCGCCAGGATATGTGGGGAGTCATTAAAGAGTTAGTACAGGACGGAACCACTCTCCTATTAACTACGCAATATCTTGAAGAGGCAGATCATCTAGCTAATGAGATTGCAGTAATCGATACCGGAAAGGTAATTGCACGCGGCACTGCAGATGAATTAAAACGGAGAATCGGTGGAGAGCATTTAGAGATTGTGGTTCAAGCTAAAGAGCTAAATGATGCAAAATCAATTGTTGAACGAGTTGTCAACACCAAGGTAGACCTAGATGAGTCTTTAAATTCCATTGCAGCTCCAGTTTCAACTGGTACCGCCGCTCTTGTCGAGGTAATTAGCGCGCTAAGTGCCGTCGGAATTAATCCCCTTGATATTGCTCTTAAGCGGCCATCTCTAGATGATGTTTTCTTAGCACTAACTGGACACAAGGCGGAGGAAAATAAATGAGCGCAATCTCTGATGCCCTGATAATTACCCAAAGACAACTCCGACTTTTAACTAGAGTTCCTGAAGTTCTAATTTTCTCAACAATTCAGCCAGTCATGTTCGTGCTTCTCTTTCGCTACGTATTCGGTGGTTCAATCGATACTGGGCAACCTGGAGGTTATGTTCAACTTCTAATGCCAGGTATCTTCGTTCAAACAGTTGCATTTACACTTGCGAGTACCGCATCGGGTATCGCTGAAGATATGCAAAAGGGATTGATTGATCGGTTCCGGTCTTTGCCAATTTCACAATCCGCATTTGTAGTTGGAAGAACTTTGGGAGATGCATTACTTAACGTAGTTGTTTTAACAGTTATGGGTATTACTGGATTTATTGTAGGTTGGCGACCAAGTAGCGGTGGATTTCAAGTTTTTCTAGGTTTTCTATTCTTACTCTTCTTTGGATACTCCTTATCTTGGATTGGCGCTATCGTTGGATTGTCAGCGCGCGATTTTCGAGTAGTCCAAAACGTAAGTTTCTTAGTAACTTTCCCGTTGACCTTCTTATCGAATGCTTTTGCTCCAACAACTGGAATGCCAAAACCGCTGCAATATGTTGCAGAGTGGAATCCGGTTTCTACGATGGTTGCAGCATGTCGAGAGTTATTCGGAGTAGAGAATCAGTTTGGAGTAACTGCAGGATCATTCCCAAGCGAGCAACCATTGATTACATCCTTGATTTATATTCTCTTGATATCTGCAATATTCGTGCCATTAGCTCTTCGCAAATATCGTAAATCGTTTGGTTAAAATCTACCTAGCGTTATGAACTTCTAACCAAGTACTTTTAACGCGATCAATATCTCCTTCAGGTGATATTGAATCTATAAAAGAATTAAACGAAGTGCCACCATCTCCAAGTTGAACTAATTGATGCGGTCGATTCTTTACGAATTCATTAATGTTTGAATGAATAGTTTGTACATACAAACGACAGAGCTCTACCTCTTCTTCTGGTGTCCAATCCCCAGGCTTCATCAAAATTCCATGAGCGAAAGCTCTAATGATAGAAGATCGATAATCGCTATTTCTTAAACGATGTACGAAGCTATCGACAGTTTGATTGAAATCTCTACTTAGATGAACATATAAAACGTTCTTGTCATCAAAACGTTCAGCCATGCTTCCTAAAAACCAAGTTAATCTATTGTCAGCTTCGATATGCGAAGTCGGGAAATTGAAACGCTCTTCACCAATCTTTCCACCGCGTGATTCATGCGCAGCAGTGTAATTAGTTAGATACTTACAGGCTTCCGCAAAGGTTTTGGAACCAGAACGACCAGGACTTAGCACAAATATATGATCGTATTTCAAGAACGCCTCCGCTAATAATCAATCTTGCTTGGTTTGCCAACGATATAACTTGCACCAGCTTGTAACAAGCAAATCACTACTACGCCATACATCGCGATATCCCAGCTATTTGAAATGTCATGGAGTTTAGCCATGAAATAGGGACCGGTAGCGCTTAGCGAATAACCAAATGCTTGCATCATCGTTGAAAGATTTCGGGTAGCTTCGGGACTATTGGATTTTAGACCAGCCATCATTAACGCCAATGGAAATGCAATTGATATACCAATATTCGAAAGTGAGAGCCAGATGAAAATTACCCATCCAGTTTGAACGGTGACCATAAAGAAAGAGAAAGCGGTAAATAGCGAAGTTAAGATAAGGATTGCCCTTTGATTACCTGACTTTTCAAAGTAATGGGGAAAAATTACTCCGACTGCCGAGCCAATAATTCCTGATAACGATAGCGCAATCGCTGCGCTGCTTAGTGTGAAATCTTTAGTCGTAAGAATGGTTGGAAACCAAGTAGCAGTCGCGTAGAAAGTCATTGACTCTAATCCGAAGAAGAAAACGAGAGCCCACGCAATAGGATTTTTAAAAGCTTTTGATCGCCAAAATGCAGGTGCAACGAAAGTATCATTGAGAACTTTTGTATCTTTCTTAATCCACCAATAAATAGTGGTTAATACTGAAATTGCAATCCATGGGACCATAGACATACGCCAAGAAAGTGAATTTATTTCTGCCAAAGGAACTGAGATTGCAACTGACACTGCAGCTGCTAATCCCATTATGGTGACATAAACCCCTGTCAAATATCCTGAATCATTCGGTGCATGCTCTTTTACCCAAGCGGGTAATTCGTAATTCATCACCGCAATCGCTAAGCCCATGCATAGCGCAAAGAGATAAAGCCCAATCAAGCCAGTGGTCGCTCTTCCGATCATTGCTAACGTCAGGGCAGTTAGTGCTAATTTAATAATTCGATTGCTGGAACCAAGTTTGGCAACTCTCGACATTACTAAGCTAGTCGCTGCAAAACAGAGAATTGGCAGCCCTGCCAAAATCGATAAAGCCGAATTACTTAAATTGAAGTAGTTTTTTAGAATTGGAATTAATGGCCCTATTAAAACAAGGCCAGCGCGCATATTCAAAGCAGCCAAATAAATTGGCAGGCCTATATTATTTCTGGAATTAAGCAATTGAATTACTTGTGTGTTCCTTCGAATTTACGCTGCTCTGCCAACCAATCCATAAGAGCAAAAAGCACACCTGAGATTACGAAGGTAAGGTGTATGTAAATTCTCCATTTGGTACCGTCATGGACCATATCTTTTCCCGACAGTTCGATGAAATCTTTCAATAATTCGATGACCGATATTGCTACTAGTGAGCCAATTAATTTGATCTTTAATCCACTGAAATCAATTGTTCCCATCCAGTGTGGACGATCATTTGAATTTCTGGCTTCATCTATGCGGGAGACAAAATTTTCATATCCAGCAAAAATCACCATCAAAATAAGATTTGATAGCAACGTTAGATCAAGCAGCGCTAAAAGCGCGAGCGTGAATTGATGTGAATCCATATCACCAATATCAGTAACCAGATGCCAAAATTCCATGATGAATCGATAACCAAGTAATCCAAGCGCACCAACTAACCCAACATAAAGTGGCGCCAATAGCCATCTTGATCTAAAAAGAATAATTTCGATTAGGTGTACAACTTTATTCATCATCTTTCCTTACTCTGGCTTTGCAATGCTTTGGTAGGTAACTGCTGCTATGACGCCACCTAAAATTGGGGCAAAGATATAGAGCCACGCATTGCTCCAATCTCCGGAAATTAAAGCTGGA
>JACCED011963237.1_pt1 | contig 10510 bp, 12 predicted proteins | sample 7455021 | NCBI WGS metagenome assembly JACCED01 (sample SAMN15323456, study PRJNA562643) | freshwater metagenome | isolation source: river surface water | place: USA:Blue River Watershed | collected 2017-08-19 | reverse complement strand
GAGAAAAAAACCATCGGATTTGCAGAAGTAGATGTTGGCGTTTGAACCTCGCCATTCCAATGATCACACAAACAATTTAAAAAGACCTTGCCATGAACGCAGAAATTAAAACCGATAGCCTCCGTCCCATGACGGCCATTCAAATTCAACAAACACGTGATTTTGTAAAAAGCTTAGATGAAAAATCTGAAACCTATTGGGACATGGTAACCGTGGGCGACGTACTCAGTCGCGAGTTACAAGTAACACCAGAACTGGTCATCTTGTATGCAGACGCAGTTGAAGACTATCACTCATGGTATGAAGGCTGGCGAATGAACACTTGGCGAATAGAGGGCCAATCTCCCTTTGGGGGCGCTATTGTGCCGCCCCTGATGATGTCTCATTTTGTACTGTCAGTGCAGTTTGATCACACCAAACCATTTGCAGTTGGCTCAATCCATACATTTCACGATACCGAAATTATTGAACCTATTCCAATTGGTGCAACGGTCAGAATTACAACAACCGCCATCGATAAATTTGTGAAGCGAGACAGGCGCTATATACGACATGAAGTGATGGTGCAAGACGTCACTTCAGGTCAGATGTACATGAAAGAAATTCGCGACATCTTGTCGCGGTAAATTGTTGCGGTAAATTGTCGCGATAAGTTAGGAAATAGGCAAACCAGTTGCTTACTCCCACTCAATAATCACCTTGCAAAAAGTTGTTTAATAACAACGAGTTACAAGCATAATTTTTTTGTGTGTAACTTTTGTGCAACTTTTTGGTTTGTTGTGTTCTCATAGTTACGTAGTCCAAGCGAATTCCAGCATTGTACGGGAACTAAAAGTTACACGCTGTGCTATTTCATCAAGCTGAAAAATCATTAAGAATTACTAGGAACGCTATGTTGCTGGTAACCTTCTATCAATGAAAAGAATACGACAAGAACGAAGAAATGGTTCAGTCCATATTTTTCGCCCAATCGACGTTGATGTGGCAGCAAAAATTTGGCCATTACTAGGCACCTACCAGCATCAAGATTGGGCTGTACCTCTTGATCGGGAACTCCTAGCTAGCATCGTTGGAAAAGCTGCGACAGATGCGTTTTATGGCATAGCTGATTCACAAGTTCAAAACATACAACTTAGAACGTTGTTGCGAGAACCGTTACGTAGCGCAGACATTAGAAAAAGAAATGCTGCTATTAAATGGATTGTTTATGACTGGGGAAACATTCCACCAAAAGCAGAACAGGACGAAGACCGCCTATTCAAAATGTGCGCAGAGCTAAACGACTATGCTGATGCAGACGTTAAGCAGTTTATTGTTAAGCACAAAGTTGATCGTATTGCATCTTGGAGCAAAGTACTAGCTTTTGCAGACAGTGATAAGTACGCCATATTTGATGCACGGGTTGCAATGTCATTGAATGCTTTGCTGGATGAAGTAAATTTCAAACGCAAATTTGTGATGCCTCCATCAATTTCAAAGCCGTTAAACAACATATTTGGAAAAATCCGCGATCAAGTAAATGCTGATTACAAGGGAAAAAAGCTCTCTTATATGGGGTATCTTGAGTACACATCATTGTTGAACAGCATAGTTGAGCAAGGCTTAGCTCCAAACATTCTTCAAGCTGAAATGCAGCTGTTTGCTCACGGAAAAAAAATGGGTAACAAATATGCAAGAAAGCACAAAATGCCCATCCCCTACCCCGAAGAAGAGCAAGGTAACTTGCAATTTGCAAGTTAGGCTAGAACCATTTGAGCTATACCTGTCACGGAGAAATTAGCTACCGATGCAATGCATACAGTAAGAGCCAAAAATCGGCGATTTTGAATCGTTTGAAGGGTTTTAGTATTCGCTAACTAGCATTCCAACCCAGTGTGCCCCATCCCAACAAGCGTAAAGCTTGTACTCATCAAACGGGAAGTCTGTGTAGTCCAGTCGTTGTTGTACTAGTAAATTTCCATTTCCGTCCTCGATGTTCACAATGCCGCCGATGTTCTTTTTCGTGAACTGAAGAACGGTGAACGGATTTTGATTAAAGTCCACGTCGCAGAGATGCAAGCCATAAAGCTGAGCTAGCCAATAGCAATCAGCGTTATCCATCAAGTACCTAAGTCCGTCAGTTACAACAAACGTTGGCAGTAGCCTGTAGTAGTGCTCAGTACCAATAAATTGGCTGAGATTGCTAAGCAGTTCAGCAGCAGTTTGTTTCATAGCGGCTTTGCTGCAACTTTAGTCAATGACTGCTGTGCATTACGCATCTTCAAACGTAGCGCAGCTTCTTTAGCCCTCTTCTGCGCTATCTTTGCTTGCTGCTTTAACAAGTTGACTTGCTGGCTTGCGCCATCAACGATTTCATTTATACGCATTTATCTTCTCCTGCTGTATTTATTGGTGGGGTGCTGGCGCTTGAAACGACAACACCCCCAAGCCGTTACTTGAGAAAACCACTACGTAACTGACCCGACACAGCTTCAATTTGCGTATCAAGCTCACCAGCAAGAACGGCAGTATTTACAGCTTCCAACGCCTCAATCAGTGCGTCAGGGCTTGCAACCTCAATCGCGGACTTGCCTTTTGCAAGTTCAATCACCTTTGCGCCATAACGCACAGCGATACAGCACTTGCCGTTTTCAGCAACAAACCACCAAGGTTTGATGCGTTTTGGTACTGCGACTGTCACACGTTCGCCGTCCGTGTTCGTGACTGTTTTGTTCTTTGTGGGCGAGTATGTTTCTCCCAAACTCTGTGCGCGAGCAAGTTGGATTTGCTCAAATACTTTGCTGCTGAGTTTGTTTCGGCGTTGAACAACGGGCGGTTGATTGCTGGGTTTTTTAGCTGCTACAAGCTTGAGTGATGCAAGGGTTGCCATTTGCGTTTCCTTCAAAAAGTTAATGTGGAAACACAAATTTAGTTTCAGAGAACATAGTGGACAACCTAAAAGATTAGGACTGAACTGGTCTGAACCACAATTAATGGCTATTCATATCAGTGCGACTAAATATTTGTATATGTATGAACAGAACTACAACCGATTAGACAACCTTATTGCTTTGCCTTGCAGTAACAAAGTTCAGTGGGTTGCAGTTGGACATACACATATGCACACGTACAACAAAACAGAGGCACAAATTAACGGAATGCTAGAAGGCACAAAAAATACAGGCAGGTTTTTTACTCGCAAATTCGTTCAATTTTTTAATGGTCGCAAAGGCTTATCTAACTGCTCACATCCAAACAATCCGCTCATCATCAGTCATCTGCACACAGGCAAACTAAACAATACAAGCAGCACCATTCACTATCACTTTGCATTTGGCAACATACCAACAGGCATTACACAACAGGAAATGATGACTGTGTTTGAAGAGCTATGGGTACACAAGGCAAAACAATCATCAAAAAGCATTTGGCTTCAACAAGCTAGCAATGAAAACAAAGGCTGGATCACTTACGGGCACCGCGAAAACAGACTAGGCGCACAGCTAGGCTTAGACATCCACTCAACTTTTATTCCCAATCAGGCTTGAGCAAGTTGGAGCCTTTGCTCGCTTGCTACTAATTGTCAACCGTGTAAACACAGCGGTAATAGCATCGCTTTATCTAAAAAACCAACAAACAAAAAGTGTGCGAAGCAATGTGAAAGAGCTAGCGACTGAACATTGCAGAAGCGCAGCGAACAGCGTTCGCTTACTAATGTAAATACACAATGTTCAAAGCACAATACAAAACACGAAGCCCGTACGAAACGTGGAACACACTTGGTATGTACAACAGCGAATCCAATGCGATTTCAAGTGCTATGCACAAAAAAAATCGTGGCGCTTTATTGGTGCGTGTTATTGACAAGCGTGGAGCAGTTCTATTCGTCCACTAGCTTTTTTTGTCATAGATGCTCCGCGAGTGAGCATCAAAAGTACCCTTGTGCTTAGCAATAAAACTACGCCAATCTTTAGCTGAAAAAGCACCATCAATCAAGTCAATGCAGTCGATGTATAGCTTAGGTGTGTTGTCTTCCCGATTAACACCAAAAGCACTTTCGTTAGCCCTTTGGACAGCATCAAGCGTCACCCATATGTTGTGGTTTGACAGAAGCAACAGGCTTACATTGTCATATTGCCGCTTGTCAAAAGCATCCCAATCTTGCACATTCAAATGCCCAACAGTCATCTTGTTGCCAATGGCAGAGCTGAATGGGAACGGTTCAGTACTGCCAACTTTCTTGTACGACTGAGGACTAGACTCACTTGGAAGAACCCACGTCCTTGCATCATTAGTCAGCACAGGACTTACATAAGCATTTTCACGCCTCATCCCTTGCTGAAAAACGCTACTAGTGTCAAAGCTAATTGTTAGGTTTGGATTTGCTTTGCGAAGATTGCGCTGGATAGCAGTTAAGACAACAGCCCATTTAAGCTCGGAGACCCCAAGCGTATGGACCCAATCTAAGCCTTCTGCGAAAGCTCCGTCATCACGCATTAGCAAGACCGCATAAAGCAACTGAGCAAGTCCGCCCTTGCTGCCAGCACCACCAGCAAGTGCCCAGCCACCCCATCGGAATTGTTTAACTGCATTCCACCATTGCTCAGTTGCAACGTTATCAATGCCCTGTACTACATTCAACCATTTAGTGTGCCCTTGCCTCCGCACGTCGATGTACTGCAAGTTATTCACAGTCATTTGTAGCAGCTGCTCACGAGTGCAGTTGCTAAATGGTGATTCGGTTTTTTCTTCAGCAGCCCACAACGGCATATCGATGCTCATTGCGTACGTGGAGTTAGCTTCAAGCCAACCAAAAATCCAGCTACGCACACCATCTGCATCATTCCACGCAGCAATTGCCTCTTCAGCTGGCATATGAGGCGTTAAAGCGTTATATCCCTTTAATGAGCCTTGCCCAATTTGATAACCTCCACTATCGCCAATTACAACTGCTGTGTTCCTGTCAGCTCTTGTTACGGCATTGTCGGGATTGGCTCCAACTTGGTAGTTCCCGATTGAATGTAGCAAATATGGGTAATGCCACAGCTTATTGCTTTCGTTCCAGTACTCCAAGTCTTCAATATCAAGCCCAGCTGGAAACGGACGATTGCCTAATGTCTCGGTTACCAAGCAACGAGCATAGGTATCGTTGATTGCTGGCAAAAAGACTGCGTAGTCAGTGATATTAAAGTCGCTACGCATAGCAGTACACAGGTATCAAGTCATCTTCAACTATGGGCTCATTCAATTCGTCAAAGCTTGCTGCAGAGACTGCTACGGTAGATTGTTTTACATATGCTTTTGGCTGGTACACAACAAAAGCACACTCATTGCGTTTCTTTGTTTGCTTGTTGAATGTTGGTATGGCTGTTGTATAACTTGCAGCTGTTGTGTCGTATTTGAAGACAAGCACATTTTTGTCAAGAATTAACTCGACTTCACCGTCTAGTTGCAAAGCACCGATACCACTTAACGCTGGCATCAAATCCCTGCACTTGAAGAGAAACTTAAGCTTTCGAGTTAGCTTCAATTTTTTGCTCAATGAGCAAACCGTGTCTGCCCCAATATCACCAGCTTTATCAAATATTTCAAATTCCAGTGCGTCACTTGCAACGGCAAAACTGCACAAGTCATTTTCAGGACGACTTGCGTGATCGCCCTTACTTTCAATCCATTTCTCAGCGTATAACTTTGCAAGCTTATGCATCGTAGGCGCACTGATTTTGAATCGACTTTTTATTGATGCAACGTACTTCTCATTCAGCTTAGCTTGTGTGAACTCTTTCCCTTCACCAGCGGCAAAAGAAACAATGTCAATGTATCCAAAGTCAGCGGGCATTGCCTTATTTGTCAATTTCATCGCATAAACAATGCTTGGCGCTTTGTGATACGCCATAACTTTTCCAACATTAGTAACGTTGAACTGATTAATGTCGTCATTGCCTAGCAGCCTCTTTTCCAAGTAAAACTTGCTGTAACTTGGCAAATAAAAATCGTTGTTGCCAAACTTAATTAATTTCTTTCTTGGCTTGGATGAGGTAGTAACACCACAACGGCTACTAATTGGGCTTATGAGAAGTTCGTTTGAAGACGAAATGAATGCTAGTCTTTTTCTAGCTTCAACGTACTTACCGTTTCCATCTCTTTCATATCCAAGCTCAGGTACTTTATCAAGTTGCTCTCTGAATTTCCCAGTAACAAATTGGGTTCGCAGCATTTCTAGAACGCAGCGCAGATTGTTAGGTACTGGTGAAAATTGTCTGCGATATGAAGCAAGCAATGCTGACTTGATGACTTGCTCATCGATGCTGCTATCGATGAAATGCATCTGCTTGCCATCAACACGAACTAAAGCTAGCGAATATTTGCGCTTGTTAGCATTGACTCCAAAATCCAAGTCAAAACTAGCAACTCCACTGGCTTTGCGCCAGTACTCTTCCGCTTCTTCCAATAGTGCTTGTCTTCGCTGAAGATCAGTAACTTCGACTTTTACCGCCCTTTCAGGTCTAGGCTTTGAAACGCGATTTGGGGCAGATGTGTAATTGCTTGGATTCTCTGCCTTGTCTGCTGCTTCGTCAGCCTCGTGTTCATCAAGCAAAAGGTCACTCGTTAGAGATGGGCTGACTGTTGAAGGTGGGGAAATCTTAGCCTGTTGCTTAGCAAGCCCAGTCACACCACTGTTTTGATCGATGTAGTTTGCAAGCTTGGAAACATTTTTTTTGTACAGCTTAGGCTTAGCTTGCCACTCCTCGTGTATTGCATTAAGGGCACTACTCATTCTGCTGCGCTTGCTGTCATTCAAAGTATTCACGCCATAAAACAAACGCAGTATTGGCGCAAAATTAATTTTCGTACTCGTCTTTCTAAGTTGCTCTTGCGGCAAATGAGCCAACTTTGCGTTGTAATAGTCAGGGAGTATGTGAGCCTCTTGCCACCAATAATATATTTTTGCGAGGTTTTCACGTTCTTGTTGCTGAGTGACGTAGTGCATTCGCAACTCTTGTACGCAGCTGTCTTGCAAAGTGTTTAACTGATCGTCAAGATTTTTCTCAGCTGCTGAAATTTTTCGTTTCTTAGTTGCCATTTGCAGCCCTCTTCTTAGCTAGCTTCAGCCCACTCATCGCCCAATGCTTGAACCTGCTGCAACACCAGTTCCACAGCACCATCTTGCTGATCGGGTAACTGTGCTCTTGCGTATCGCTTGTCAAGAATGCCTTTGAGTTTGGGGTTTTCACTCTCAATCACAGTCAACGCTTCGTCAATGCGTTTACCAATGTCAGGAGCTTTTGCAGCAGCACGAATTGCTTCCCAACGTACAGATTCAGGAACCCAAAACACGTTGGCAGCTGTGTAGTAATCGCGCTCTTCCAATTCAGCAGCAACATCCAAATCACTTGCATCGCCAAAGTAGTACTCGTCTTTTGGGTCGCGCAAACGAATAGTCAATTCTTGCTGCTTTGCTGCGAAGGTGTCCGATATGTACTTCAAAAAAATCAAGCCCAGCACAAGATGCTTGTACTCAGCAGCATCCATATTGGCTCGTAACTTGTCAGCCGTAGCCCAAAGTGTTTTTTTAATGTCGTCAAGCATTGTTAGTCGTCAGTCGTGGTTAGCGTGTTTTTGGTTTGGGCATCAACTGTGTAGCTGGATTGGCTACTTGTTGAAGGCGTGTTTTATTTTTGGAGTTGCTGCCTTGAACGAAGTCGCGCATAAACGACCTCAAGACCTGTGCAGCTGGCACGTTATGTTCGTGGCAAAGGCTGATGAACTGCTCACGCAGCTCAGGCTCTACCCGTATCCGCATTCCAACGTCTTTCATAGCATCCTCACGCTCAAATAGGCACACAATGTGTATCCACACTCTAGCATATGGGTATCGACTTAAGAAATATTTGACAAAGCTACGGGCAAAACTAGAAATGTCCGCGATTGTTCGCGAGCGCGGACGGACATTACGGATACTTTTTGAGTGCAGGGGTTAAAAATCACCACCTCAAAAGCGTAAGTACTCCCCTACAATTTTTTACGCAGCTGGTTTTTTTGGTGCAACAACCCTTTTTTGGGCAAAGCGCACCGCTTTACAAGCCCTACACGTAGCGCAAAACACAACCCAGCTACCCAAGCCAGTCCAAAACAGCAAAGCAGCTTGTAGGGCTCCTAACTTGCAAATTGCAAGTTAGCCCTCTAAATGTGGCACTTTAGCCACGAGTTTGGGCTAAATAGCACTGAGCATAAATTGCACAAAATATGTTCAGTGCAGCTAAGTCATTGATTTATATGAGGCTTGCACGAGGCAAAAAAGGGGTAGGAATTTTGCACATACGAAAACATACTAATAGCACTTTAAACATATCAACGCGAAAGGTGCAAATGTCCAAGCAAGCCAAAACACTAAACGAACGCGAACTGCAACGTTTGCTGGATTTTGTAAAAACGACAAAAAATGCGACACGTAATCGCGCAATTCTGCTGCTTACACACTTGGCTGGTATGCGAATTGGCGAAGTAGCTGCTGTTCGCGTTTGCGATGTGCTCGCGAGCGATGGCTCAGTTCGCGAAGAAATTAATTTGAGTGCAGCCCAAACAAAGGGCAACAAAAGCCGCAGCGTATTGCTAAACGAACGGATGCAGACAGAACTTGCTACGTACATCCGCACAGTCCGTGTACGCGACCCAAAACAAGCATTGTTTGCAACACAGCGCAGCGCAGCGTTCACATCAAACTCGCTTACACAGGTTGTCAACGGCATTTACAAACACGCTGGCTTTGATGGCGCTAGCAGCCACAGTGGACGCAGAGGATTTTTAACTAACTTGGCAGAAAAAGGCGTTAGTGTTCGCGTAATGATGGCACTTGCTGGACACGCAAATATGGCAACAACCCAACGCTACATTGACTTGAGACCCGGAGTACTACGCAACGCTGTTGAGCTTGTTTAAGCTGCGTTATAGATCCAGCGCATTTTTGAGCATTTTCTCAGGCGTTGTGCGGTAATAAGTTTTTTCAATCTGCGATACGCTAGTACCAGCCATTTCAGCAACAGCAACAATGTCTTTAGTGCTGTTTACTTTATGAGTGATAAATGAGTGCCTAAAGCTGTAATGGACTATGCCTCGCACAGCTGCATCTGTAATACCAGCTCGTTCTAGCAAGTTATCAAAGTGCACATAAAGTGCACGAGGCGTAATTGCAGTCTCGCCATCAATGCTAAAAATTAAATCTTCAGCAATTTCACGTTGTATGGCAATTAGATTCTTTTCTAAAAATCGCTCTGTTTTGTCTGTGTATTTTGCTGGCAAATCTTTGAACTTAATACGCTTTGCAGCTAAGTGCAGCAATCCATACACGTATCTATCGTCGCCGACCATAAATTGGCGTGTACGCCTTACTTTGCTTATGGCACCAGGCACAGTAATGTGAAAGACGTTATCAACAAATCTTCCATCTGCGTTTCGCACTTCTTGTGCGCTATCTTTGAAGCTAATGTGCTTCCATTTAAGCTGCAACATTTCTCCACGTCGCATTCCAGTAAGCATTGATATAGCGTTGAAGTAGCCACACACAGCTTTAGTAGCGTTGTTTTTATCGTTTTTATCATCGGCAGGCTCGTGAACATAGACACGCAGAACCTCGTCAATTCGCTTTAGCTCATCTTTTGTGAAGATTGGACGTTTAAGAGCTAAGTCACCAGCGTCGATAGGTTTCAACTTCTTGAAATCAAACGCTTCGATATATGTTTCATTGCGCTTAAAGAGCCAAGATACCATTGCGTTAATAGTGCTTTGCTCATTAACGATAGTGCTTTGACTGATTTTTATGTCATTGCGCTTTTTAGTTTGGCGGCGTTCGCTAAAGTAGTTTTCACAGTCAGTCCTGTGCAGCTCTTTCAGCTTCGTGTCCTTGCCAATATATTTCAGCCAATGCTGCAAGTGCGTGTAAATCGTCCTCCAGCGCCCTTCTGTAATTAGCTCAACTTCAATATCCTTCTTACGCTGCTCTAAGTACAGTTGAACGCCTTGCTTTGCTGTAAGCGAGTAATAAGTCTTGCCAGCCATCTCCATACCAACAAGTATGTGATATTGCTTTTTGGCTTTGTCTATCGCTGTGTCGCGATTTCGAGTTTTTAAGCTGAAGCGGGCGTACTTTTTCTCTTTGCCCAACCACATACGCATTTGCCAGTAGTCACCACGTTTGTAGATGACTGCTTCATCAAAAATTGGGATTTCGTCGTCAGCGTATGCAGTTTTTTTGAGCGTCATTTTTGGGGCAGGAGCACTTGCGAATTTCAATAAGCACTTTTTTGTGCAGGTTTACGTGCAACTGTAAAACCTGCGCCCAATAAAATCAACAACTTATTTTGCCGTGTGTCACTTTTGTGTAAGTTGAAAACCTATATAAATCAACAACTTACACTCAAAAAACTACTCCCACTCGATCGTGGAAGGTGGTTTACCACTGATGTCAAAGACCACGCGATTGATACCGCGCACTTCATTAATAATGCGATTGGATACTTTGCCAAGCAGTTCG
>JACCED010770615.1_pt1 | contig 10510 bp, 8 predicted proteins | sample 7455021 | NCBI WGS metagenome assembly JACCED01 (sample SAMN15323456, study PRJNA562643) | freshwater metagenome | isolation source: river surface water | place: USA:Blue River Watershed | collected 2017-08-19 | reverse complement strand
GCGGCGATGGCATCGAATGTTGGCGCATGGGCCACGGGACTTTTGCTTTGCCCGCGCTGCACCGCATGGCATGAGCCGCAATCCTGTTCCGCTACACGTTTGCCTGTTGCAGGGTCTGGCTGCTGCGCCAGAACTGTCAGCGGCACGAAAGTCAACATGAAAGCGATGATGTGGCAGCGCATGGCGGCTCCCTCCTCGCAAAGAAGCTAGGGATGTTACCCACCAACAGCAAGCTTAGCCGGGAAGGCTTGAGCGAAACTCTTTTTCGATGGCGCGCATCACTGCAGGACTTGCCGGATCGGTCACAGTCGCGAAGACCTCCGCAACATGGCCATTACGACCGACGAGATATTTATGGAAGTTCCAGCGTGGCAATTCGCGAGGACGCTGCTGGGCGGCCCAGCGATAGAAGGGATGCGCATCAGGACCAGTGACTTTGGTTTTAGCCGTCATCGGAAATTTGACGCCATAGGAATGCGTGGTGGCATGGATCTCATGTTCGCCGCCCGGCTCCTGACTTCCAAAATCATTGGACGGCACGCCGATGATCATGAGGCCCTGCGACGAATATTGCTCCCACAGTTTTTGCAGGCCGGCATATTGCGGCGTAAACCCGCAAAGCGATGCCGTGTTGACGACAAGAATAGGCTTGCCGGCGAAATCACCGAGCCTTATTTCGCCACCATCAAGCTTGTCGAAAGAGATGGTGTAGCAGGTGCGCTGGCTCACGGCTGGCGCCTGCGCCCAAGCAGGGCCGCTCACCATGCCAGCTGCCGCCATCAAAAAGAAGCGCCGGTCCATCACAACCTCCACTACCCTCTATGATACGCAGCCCGGATCACGACGCAACAGAGGCTTTGGCCAGAGCAGGGCTTGGGCTAAAAGGGTGCCAGACACATGTCGGAGGAAAAATGATTATCGACATCTATACCCATCTCGCGCCGCGCAGCTTTCTGGACCGCATGGTGGTACTGGCCCCCAAGCTCGGCAACATCGTGAACCGGCTTCTGGCCGTGAAACCCATCTCCGACCTCGATGTGCGCTTCCGCGACATGGACAGCGTGCCAGATTATCGCCAGCTGATCAGCCTGCCCAACCCCTCCCTCGAAGAGATCGGCCCAGCGGAAACAGGTGGCGAACTCGCCCGCATCGCCAATGACGAGATGGCGGAACTATGCCGGAAATATCCTGACCGCTTCGTCGGTTTCGCAGCTGCCGTTCATCTGGGTGATGTCGATGCTGCCATCCGCGAGGCCGAGCGCGCCGTGAAGCAGCTCGGCGCGAAGGGCGTGCTCATTTACAACCATGTTGCGGGCCTGCCGCTCGATGACAAACGATTCCGCCCCTTCTTTGCCAAGATGGCGGAACTTCAACGCCCGATCTGGCTGCACCCCACCCGCACGGCAGCGGTGAAAGATTACGCAGCGGAAGAAAAATCGCGCTTTGAAATGTGGTGGTGCTTTGGCTGGCCCTATGACACATCCGTCGCCATGACACGGCTTGTGTTTGACGGCCTGTTTGACCGCCATCCTGATCTCGAAATCATCACCCATCATTGTGGCGGCATGATCCCCTTCTTTGATGGTCGCGTGGGGCCGGGCCTTGAGGTTTTGGGTGCACGCACGTCAGATGAAGATTACTCGCAGGTGCTCTCCTCGCTGAAACGCCCGCATATGGACTATTTCAAGCTCTTCTATGGTGATACTGCCATGTTCGGAGCAACCACTGGCGTGAAATGCGGGCTTGATTTCTTTGGCCCCAGCAAAATCGTCTTTGCGACGGATGCCCCACTTGGGCCGATCAAAAAGACCTATGACGGACTGGCTGCGATGGATCTTTCGAAAGAAGACCGCGATGCCATCTTCTATGGCAATGCGGCGCGCTTGCTGCGTCTATGAGCCTTTGTGATTTTGCTGCAATGGCACTTCCTTCATCAAGGCCAGCGAGATGAAGGTGAGAATGAAGCCGGCAGCGGTTGCGTAAAAGATGACCTGAAAATTGGCGGCCGCCTGTGCGCGGTCGCCAAACATATTGCCACCGAGATTTCCCAGCACGATGACACCATAGGCTGCCACCATCCCGGTTGCCATGAGGCTACGGATGAAAGCCATGGTTGAGATGGAGATACCCATCTGATGCAAAGGCACCGCATTTTGCATGGCAACGGTTGAAACAGGCGCCACAGGCCCAAAGCCCATGCCAATGAGCACGATCACGACCTCAAACATGGTCAGTGAAATATCCTGCGAGTTGACGGCGAGATAGAACGAGGCCGCAATACACAGAACCAGACAGACAAGCGGCGGATATTTGTAATGGGTGATCCGCCCAGCAATTTGTGCACTGACCAATGCACTGCCATTCACAGCCGACATCAAGCCAATCATGTAAAGCGCTGCCGCCACCGGCGGCAAACCATGCACGGCTTGCAGATACATGGGCAGATAGATGTTGAGTGCCATCAATGTCGCCCAGCCCAGCGCGTTCGACATATTGGCGAAGAAGACAATGGAGTTGCGCAGGATGGACAGGGGAATGAGCGGCTCTTGCACGCTCAGCAAACGCCACACAAAGGCAATCCACATCACAGCAGAAAGGGTGCTCATGATGAGGATCTCCGGCGAATTCCACGCATAGGTCCTGCCACCGGCATTCAAAACAAACATCGCCGTTGTGCTGGCCATGACGATGAGGGCAGAACCCAGCAGATCAAGCTTATGCGGGCGCTCATAGCGCGGCAGCTTCTTCAACAAATGCCCCACCACCGCCAAAGCCACGAGCCCCATTGGCACATTGATCCAGAAGATCACTGACCAATGAAAATGCTGCGAGATGAAACCCCCAAAGGCAGGGCCAACAAAGCCGGAGGTGATATAGGTCATCGAGAAATAGGTGTAATAACGCGCCCGATATTTGGGCGCGACGATATCGCCCAAGATCGTCATGGGCACAGAGATCAATCCTCCCGTGCCGAGCCCCTGAATACCGCGCCCGACAATCAGCATTGGCAGATTGACAGCCGTAGCAGCCACCAGAGCACCGACAACATAAAAACCAATGGACAGCAGCAAGGAAAGCCGCCGTCCATAAATATCGCTGATCTTGCCATAGAGTGGTGTTGTGGCCGTGGCGGTCAGAAGATTGATCGCCATGACCCATGAAAGATGACTGGATGCGCCGAACGACTGGCCAATCGTCGGCAAGGAGGTGGACACCACGGTCTGATCGAGCGAACCCATGAAGGCGGGCACCAACACAGCCCCCACGATCCACATGGTCTCGCGATGGGTGAGTGGTTGTTGCTCGGCCCGCGTGGTGTCATCCATCAGATCAGGGACCGCGGCAGATCACGTTGAGCAGCGCCTGACGCTTCTCACCCTGCACGACCTTTAGCGCCCGCTCGATGGCCTTGGGCATGTCGGCTGGATCTTCCACCGTCTCGCCATAACCACCTGCCACCTGCACCGCCTTGTCGAATTGCAATTGCGGATCAAAATAGGTCAGTGGCTCGCGATTGCTCTTGGCCGCAAAACCGTCGGGATAGACCTCCCGCGTATTGCGCTTCACAGCACCCCACATCTGGTTGTTAAAGACCACGGTGAGCATGGGCAGATTTTCTGCCGCCGACACATAATGCGCCGGGATCGGGTTGCCGAACATATAGGCGCCATCACCGACCGTGCAAATGACGAGCTTGTCAGGACATGCCGCCTTGACCCCAAGCGCAGTCCCAAGACCCCAGCCAAGGCCACCAGCCGCACCAACCGAGAACATGGTGCCCGGCTTGGTGAAACGCATATGTTCAAAGGTAATCGGAGATTCCTTGATGAGGATTGCGTCCTCACCCTTCACCTGATCAAGGCAATGCGTAATCCATGCGGGGGACATGGGTTTGGCGTCACGCACTTTCGCAATGGTCGCAGCCCATTGCTCGCGCTGTTCGGCGCGTGTAGCGGCCAAGCGCTTGCGACGATCCTCGACCTGATCGCGCGCTTGCGGGATGCGCGTGGCAAGCGCTTGCGTCAAGGCATCGAGTGTTCCACCCAGTACGCCGCTGATGGCAAGGTCACAAGGAAAGCCACGGATCGGATATTGCGAGAAGAGCGGATCAACGCCGATATGGATGATCTTGGCATCGGGGTTCGGCGCGCGCTTCGACGGAATCCACGGCACATCACATTCGATGACGATGACGCAATCGGAGTCTTTCATCAATGCTTCGGGTGTAAAGCCCAGATGCATCGGATGATCCGTCGGCAGCGCGACATAGCGCGGCTTGCGCTGCACCACCGGAATGGCGAAAGCCTCGGCAAGCGCAGCCAGCTTGGCCACATCGGCTTCATCACGGCCCGCACTGGATGTGATGATCATCGGGTTCTTGGCTTTCGCGATTATCGCCGCCGCTTCATCAACGGCATTGAGATCGGGGAAAGGCGCTGAGGGCGTGCGATGGCGGGAGGGTGACTGGAAGCTGACGCTTGTTTTTTCCGCCAGCACTTCGCGCGGTAGCGTCAGATAGATCGGTCCCTTGGGCTCGCTCATGGAAATATTGATGGCGCGATCGACCGTTGTTTCCAACACATGCGCATTGGGCAGCGAGTAGTCCCATTTCACGAATTCACGCACCATCGCGCCCTGATCGCGCATTTCCTGCGGCCAGTGAATTTCGCCGGAGCGCTGGCCAACAAGGCCGCCCTCTTCGCTGAAGGGTGTACGACCTGCGCTGAAGAGAACAGGGATGTTCCCGCGCCAGGCATTCATGATGCCGCAGACCGCATTGGCGGTGCCGACATTCACATGCACCATCACAAGCTGCGGACGCCCTGTCTTGAGATAATAGCCAAGCGCCATGGAGACGGCGACATTCTCATGCGGCACGGTGACGGGCTTTGGCACTTTCTGGCCACTGGCTTCCGCCTTGGAATAGGCCTCGATCAGAGGCGCGAAATCCGTGCCTGCATTGGCGAAGAGATAATCAACCCCACGATCAGCCAGCAGTGCCAGATAGGCATCTGCAACCGTTCCATCCACTGTCTTGACCGCCACCGGCCCCTCCCGATCTTAACGCGCTGACGCGCTTCCGCCTTCTGGCTTATACGCTGGCAGGCGCGGGGGCAACGCCTTCGCCGGACCGACTGGCAGGTGCAAACACCCGCAAGGCCCGCGCTTTCATGGTGAACAGGGCTGGCGTTTTGGAAATGATCTCTCCATCGGCATTCACCGGCCGCGGGCGGCGTGTGATCACCTCGAAGCGCGAGCCGCTCTCCGAGCGCACCTCCTCCCAATGGACATGATGTCCGGTGCGGAAATCAGCCGCCATCAGAAAGAGCTTCCACAACTGTTCCAGTTCGAGCGAGTAGAGATGCAGGCGATGGTCATTGATACGTGCCGCATGATGCACAGCCATGCCGCCCCCATAGAAGCGCCCATTGCCCACCGCGACCTGTAGCGTCTTGACGAGCGCCTGACCTTCCGCATGGTTGACGATGGCTGAAAAGGGCCGCGCACGCAAAAGCACGCGCAGCGCCGTCAACACATAGCCCAGACGCCCAAATTGCTGCTTCACCTCATGCGTCAGCGTCAGGGCCAGTTCAGCCGAGACGCCGATACTGGCGACATTGAAAAAGGGGTGACCATTCACGAAACCAATGTCGATCTCTTCCTCATGGCCGGCAATGATGATCTTGGCCGCTTCGTCAAGTTCAGTTGCAATTCCCATGGTGCGGGCGAAATCATTGGCGGTTCCCAGCGGGAGCAGGCCAAATGGCTTGTTGAGTTTCAATAAGCCCTCAGCCGCACAATTGAGCGAACCATCACCGCCTGCAACGATGACAAGATCTACTTGGCCCGCATGTTCGAGGGCGGCACACCAGCTTGATGGGCTGGCTTCAATGTCGGGGATTTCGACCTGCAAGCCATGGGTCTGAAACAGCGTCAGCGCGGGGGACAAATCAATCCCGCCGCGCCGACTTTGCGGATTACGCAGGAGCAGAGCACGCATTCAACAGCAACGCTGAAGCGCGCCCTGTGTTCCCTCAGCTCTCGCGCCGCTTGCGGCGCGCCAGCAGGTTGAGGCTTTCGACCGCGACAGAGAAAGCCATGGCTGCGTAAATGAAGCCCTTTGGAATGTGATAGCCAAGCCCATCCGCCACCAGAACCATGCCGATCAGAAGCAGGAAGGCGAGCGCCAACATCTTCACGCTGGGATGGCGGTTGACGAAATTGGACACCGGCGCTGCTGCAACCAGCATCACAAGCACAGCGACCAGCACCGCTGAGGACATGACCCACAGATTGTCTGCCATGCCGACCGCGGTGATCACGCTATCAAGCGAGAAGACGAGATCGAGCAGAATGATCTGACCAATCACACCGCCAAAGGTCACTTTTTTGCGTGGCGCTTCAACCTCACCCGGCTCACCATGGCCGCCCTCGATCAATTCATGAATTTCCTTCGTGCCCTTGTAGAGCAGGAAGAGACCACCGCCGATCAGAATGATGTCACGCCAGGACACGCTCTGGCCCATGATGGAAAAGAGCGGATTGGTGAGGCTGACAATCCATGAGATGGATGCGAGCAGCGCAAGGCGCATGAAGAGCGCGAGTGACAGGCCAATCTTGCGGGCCTTGTCCTGCTGATGAGCGGGCAAGCGCCCGGCCACGATGGAAATGAAGATGAGGTTGTCGATACCCAGAACGACCTCAAGGATCGTCAAAGTAATAAAACTTGCCCAAATATTAGGATCTGCAAGCCACTCCACAACCATCTCCCCTCATCAACTGCGCCGAAACCGCCTGCGCCATTCGGACACAGTTAGGGAGCAAGCGGCAAAGTTCAACCGCTCAGGCCGCGTTCTTTGCCCGCGCTGCCGTGATTGCTGCCCAAACGGCAGCCGGCGTGGCTGGCATGTCGATATGCGTCACGCCCAGCGGGGAAAGTGCATCGACAATCGCATTCATCACCGATGTCAACGAACCCGCGCAACCGGCCTCACCGCAACCCTTCACGCCAAGCGGATTGGTCGTTGCCGGAAAGCTCATGAATTCCTGCTGGAACATCGGCGCGTGATCAGCACGCGGCATGGCATAATCCATGAAGGATCCGGTGGCGAGCTGACCATCCTCTGTATAAATCGTGTTTTCCATCAAGCATTGGCCAATGCCCTGCACGACGCCGCCAATCACCTGACCGCGGACGATGACCGGATTCACCACCGTGCCAAAGTCGCCCACCATTGAATAGCGGATGATTTCAGTCACGCCGGTTTCAGGGTCAACCTCGACCTCGCAGATATGGCAGCCATTGGGATAAGTCGCAGGCTTGGCGCTTGAGGTGTGGTCAACATCAAGGCTCGCGGGAACATCTGCTGGCAACGCAAGGCCGGTGCGCAGTTTCTGAGCAAGATCGAGAATAGTGATGGACCGGTCGGTCCCCGCAATCGCAAAACGCCCTTGCTCGAAAGTGATGTCAGACACCGCGGCTTCGAGAATATGAGACGCGATCTGCTTGCCCTTCTCGATCACCTTTTCGCTGGCTTCCACAATCGCCGTACCAGAACACATCAGCGACTTTGAGCCGCCCGTGCCTGTGCCCATCCGCAGCTGATCAGAATCCGTCTGCATGAGGCGGATCTTTTCAAACGGAATGCCAAGCTGCGTGGCAAGCACCTGCGCGAACGTCGTCCAGTGACCCTGACCATGATCATGCGAGCCGGTGGCAATCGTCACTGTGCCATCGGCTTCAAAGCTGATCTTGCCAAGCTCGCCAGTGACAGGGGCCGTGACTTCAAGAAACTGTCCAATGCCGAAGCCGCGCAACTTGCCGCGCTTGGCGCTTTCAGCCTTGCGCGAGGCGAAGCCTTTATGGTCGGCCATTTCAAGCGCACGATCAAGAATGGCCGGGAAATTGCCACTGTCATAGACAGACCCCGATGGCGCCTTATAGGGCAATTGTTCCGGCTTGATGTGATTGCGGCGGCGCATCTCGACCGGGTCAATCCCCATCTCGCGCGCAGCCTTATCAATCAGCCGCTCCATATAGTAATTGCCTTCGGGACGACCTGCCCCGCGATAGGCGGTGATCGGCACAGTATTGGTGATCACGCATTTCGTGTTCACCTCGATGAGTGGTGTGCGATAAGGCCCATTCACATGCTTCACGATATTGAAGCTTGAGAACAACGGCCCGATTTGCGTCATGTAAGCGCCAAGGTCGCCATAACCATTGCAACGAACCGCAAGGAAATGCCCATCCTTGTCGAGAGCAAGTTCGCAGTCAAACTCCTGCGCGCGACCATGATGGTCAGACAAGAAAGATTCCGAACGCTTGTCGGTCCATTTGATCGGCTTCTTCAAATCGCGCGCGGCATGCATGGCGCAGATATATTCCGGGAACATCGACCCTTTGAGGCCGAAAGAACCGCCAACATTGATCGCAACAAAGCGGATCTTGTCGGCTGGTACTTTCATCATCTCTGCCGCATTGGCCTGAGAGCCAGTCACCCCCTGGGTCGGCGCATGTAGCGTGAAGCGCTCGCTAGATGGATCATATTCGGCCAAACAGGCGCGCGGCTCCATCGCATTGACAACGATACGCTGATCCAGAAGCGAAAGCCTCGTCACATGTGCGGCTTCGCTGAATGCCTTTTCCACCGCCGCGCTGTCACCGAAATGATAATCAAGCACGAGATTGCCCGGCACATCATCTAGGATTTGCGGCGCTCCGGGCTGGAGTGCCGCGCGCATGTCAACGACGGCAGGCAGCGCATCAATATCGACCACAACCGCTTCAGCCGCGTCCTGAGCTTGCGCCGCCGTCTCGGCAACCACGCAGGCAATCGCATCACCGACGAAGGTGACCTTCCTGGTGGCAAGCGCATAACGCTTGGGCTTGATGAGGGGCGAGCCATCGCGATTGTTGAGCGCGACGCGGAAGGGATAGGCACCATAACCTCTGGCTTCGAGGTCGGCGCCCGAATAAATCGCGACCACGCCCGGCATCTCGCGCGCGGTGCTGACATCAATGCTGCGGATGAGGCCATGTGCAACGGGTGAGCGCACCATGGCCATATAGAGCTGACCCGGCGCATTGACATCGTCCGTATAGCGCCCCCTGCCCTGCACCAGAGCCGGATCTTCGTTGCGCAGCACCGGCTGACCGACGCCAAATTTCAGGGTCGCAAGCTGTTCGTCATCAACGCGCAGGGTCATTGTGCCATCCATAGCCAACACTCATCCGGGCGGAAGATAGACCATCCCCCGCCCAGAGCAAATCCTGCTTGGATGGATCAGGATTCTGCCATGGCCTCAAGCCGGGGCACATCCAGCAGACGCACGCCATCAGGAACGATGACGAGCGCCTTTTCACGCGCCAGCTTGGTCAACATGCGGCTGACTGTTTCGACCGTCAGGCCGAGGAAGTCGCCAATGTCCTGCCGGGTCATGGGCAGCGGGACATGCACGGTTGAGCCATCAATCCGCGACCATCGCTTGCGCAAGCCCATCAGGAATGCAGCAACCTTTTCCTCCGCCGTACGACGACCGAGAATGACCATCTGGTCTTGTGCCAGAGATAATTCATGCGAGGCCATCGAATGCAGGCGACGCAACAAATGCGGCTTTGCATCCAGAAGATCAGAGAAGGAGTTGCGAGAAAACTGGCAGGCCGACACGGCCGTCATCGCATCTGCAGAGAAAGCGTTGCGATCACTCATCGACAGGCCAAGGAAGTCCCCCGGCAAAGCAAAGCCGACAATTTGCCGACGCCCATCAGGAAGCAATTTGTAAAGACGCACCGAGCCCGCTGTGATGTTGAAAACACTGTCGGCCATTTCATCTTGTTCGAACAAGGTCGAACGCGCCTCAAAGCCAACATGGCGAGCAAGCTTGTCGAGTGCGGCAAGCTCATCGGCATCCAAAGCAGAGCACACGCTGAGCGAGCGGACACTACAGTGCGAACATTCGACGATGGAATGCCCATTCGGACAAAGGGTCAGGGGCGATGTGGCACCTGGATCCCGCAAAGCAGCCATTTTCAAGAACCCCTTGGTGGAGCGGAGCCTTCGGCTCTCTGTCTTTTGAGGGAGAATACCATTGTTTAGCGCGATTGCGATAGCCCGGTTGATTTGCGTCAATGTGACACGCGCCTGTTCCACGGAAACCAAAAACAATGAACCAGTCGCGATATGGGAACAGGGAAAGGCCGCTTTTTCAAGCTGGGGCTTTGCAGTTGCAAACCGCCTCCCGCGCCTTCACGCTCGCCCAGCTCAGCGATCCGACACTTGATCTGCCGCATTGGCTACAGCGTGTCGAAACAGCCATTGCGGTGCGCGAAGGTGGTATGCGCATCTTCGAAGATGAGCGTGGCTATATCCACAGTTTCTTCTCTTGGCGTGTTGACCAGCATCATGGCGAACGCGTTCTCATTGTCTCAAATCTCGTGCTGGCCCAACTTGGGGGACGCGCGCTGCAGGAGACTGTGTTGACCGAAATCAGGGCGCTGGCAGATCAT
>JACCED011698613.1_pt1 | contig 10511 bp, 9 predicted proteins | sample 7455021 | NCBI WGS metagenome assembly JACCED01 (sample SAMN15323456, study PRJNA562643) | freshwater metagenome | isolation source: river surface water | place: USA:Blue River Watershed | collected 2017-08-19 | reverse complement strand
GGCACGCTGCCCAAAGACTGCACACTGGTCGCCGTGAGCAAGTTCCAGCCCAACGAGGCCATCGAAGCACTTTATACCGCGGGGCACCGTGATTTTGGCGAAAACCGAGTGCAGGAGCTTGCTGCCAAAGCTGAGGCGCTCCCCAAGGACATTCGCTGGCACATGATTGGCCGAATCCAGACAAATAAGATCCGCGAGTTTGCGCCCTTTGTGCACCTAGTGCACAGTGTCGACCGGCTGGACGTGCTGACGGTGCTTCAAAAAGAAGCGCTGCGCGCGGGCCGCAGCATCGACATCCTGCTTCAAGTACACATTGCCCAAGAAGAAACTAAGGCTGGATTCAGCCCCGAAGAAGTCCTTGGACTCTGCGCCACCAACGTGCTGAGCGCCTACCCCAACCTTCGCGTCGTGGGCCTCATGGGCATGGCCAGCTTGACCGAGGACCGCGCTCAAATCCGGGCGGAATTTGCCCACCTCGCTTCGCTGTTTCGGGCCGCCCAAGAGCAGCTTGGCGTGAACCAGGTGCGCGTGCTCAGTATGGGCATGAGCGGGGACTACGACCTCGCGCTGGCCGAGGGTGCCAACCACATTCGGGTGGGCTCGCTGCTGTTCGGCGCCCGAAGCAGCAAGTAACGAGCAACGAGTAACTGGTTATGTACGCAGTCATCGACCTCGAAGCCACCGGCGGCAAGCCCGGCACCGAGCGCATCATTGAGGTCGCCATCTTCCTGTTTGATGGACGCCGTATCGTGGATCAGTTCATCACGTTGGTGCGGCCCGACGTGCCCATTCCGCCATTTGTCCAAAAATTGACGGGCATCCGCGAGCAGGACGTGCGGACCGCGCCGCGCTTTCACGAGGTGGCCAAGCGCATCGTGCAAATGACCGAAGGCGCTGTCTTTGTCGCCCACAATGCGCCGTTCGACTACCGCATCCTGCGCGAAGAATTTGCCCGACTAGGCTACGACTACGAGCGCGTGGTGCTGGACACGATTCCGCTCGCCGAGAAATTTTTGCCCGGAATGCCGGCGTACGGACTCAGCACGCTGTGCACGGAACTCAACATTGCCCACACCCGCAAGCACCGCGCCGACGGCGACGCCCGCGCCACGGTGCAGCTGCTCCAAATCCTGCTCGACAAGGACCGCGAGAAGTACATCGAGGGCGTTTACTTGAAGCAACCTGCCGCCACCGGCAAGCACAAGTTCAGCGACCAGATTGCGCGCTACGTCAAGACGGTTGGCATTTACTACCTGTTCAATGCTGACGGCCGCGTGCTCTACGTGGGCAAGTCAGACCAGCTTCGCGTGCGCATCGACCGGCACTTTTTGTCAACAAGCGAGAAGGCCCTGGCGCTGCAGGCCGAAGTGGCCAGCATCCGCGTCGAGGAAACGGGAAGCCTCCTGCTTGCCGACATTTTGGAGCACGTGGAGCTCAAGAAGCTGAAGCCTCCCTACAACCAGGCGAAGGATAAGTTTCGGTTGCGCTTTGGGCTGTTTCCAATCGAAGGGGACGACGGGGTGCTGTGGGATGTGCGCGGAATTCGCCGCGAGCCCCCCGTGGTTCAGGTGGATTCGCTTGCGGACGGCGTCGCCCTTTTGGGTGGCATGGCCGAAGCGCGGCAGTGGGAGCTGGCGGATGTCTTGTTGCCGCGGCTGGTGCCGTCGCACGAGCCCGAAGTGGTGCAAACGGCCGATCTTCCCAAAACAGCGGATGAAGCGATTAAAGCGCTTGAAGCGTTTCTCTGGCCCGAGGGGGTCGTTGTCTACCTCGACCGCGGCCGAGAACCGGGAGAAAAAACAGCGTTCTGGGTCGACCACGGCCGCTTTTTAGGCTATGCCTATGTTCGGCTCGAGCAAGAAGTTCACGACCAAGCTTCGCTAAAAAACCGACTCACCCTGCTGCCCCAGCAGCCGTACTTGCGCAGCTTGCTGGCAGAATACGTGCAGAGCGGACGCCTGCAGGTGGTGCGACCCGGAATTTTTCCTACTTTAGAAGAAGATTAATCAATGTTCGCCATGAAAAAATTTGCTGCTATTGCCCTTGCCGCCCTGTTCGCCGTGGGTTTGACTACTTCGGCCCTTGCCGACACCGACCCTAAGAAGCCTGTGGAGACGGCCACGACGGCCAAAAAGAAAAAGAAAGACGGTAAGGAAGAGGCCCATTGTGCTCCGGCCGCCGGCGCCAAGACGCAAGGCTGCGCCTCGGCTCCCGCTGGAGGATCATGCTGTTCGAAACCAGCTGCCGCAACAAGCGGAAGCGGTAAGTAAGCCCTTTCGCAAACGAAAAAGCCGACTTGGTGTCCAACCGAGTCGGCTTTTTTATTGATCCGAACTGCAGGCTAAAGCTTGAGCGCCGCCGAAGCGATAAACTGATTGATTCGGTTGTCCGTTTCAAAATCCACCCCGCCCACGGTGAGCGTTTGGCCAAAGGTCGAAAGGGAGCCCTCATAGCGGGCACTGACCTGGAGTCCGCCCAACTTAAGGCCCAAACCAACTTGCCCGCCCCAGCTGCCTTTGCCGGGATCGGTGAGGTTAAGGCCGCCCGTTTCAGCAAGCGAAAGCGAATACACCGGGGCGACAAAACCAAAAAGTGGCCCGAGCTTCACGCCGACTTCGACGGGAACGTCAAGGCGGATCAGCGACCAATCCAGCACTTCAGGGGTAAAGCTGCCGTCTTCGATAACGAATTGCTGGTTGAGTCCGGTGAGCCAGGCCTGGGGCTGAACGTAGAGCAGCCCGGCGGAAGCTCGGTAAAAACCGCCCACGTGGTAGCCCGCCCGGCCTGTCGCTACAGGAGTGAAGGTGGGATCAATCAAGGGATTGAAGGAAACCCGAACGTCGGCAAGGTGATAGCCCGCGGTAATCCCGCGCGTCACTTGCGCCGTGGCACTAAAGGCACCGACCGCCACAAACACCACTACAAAAAATCGCTTCATACTGGGTTGGCTGCCAAAAAGCGTTCCACATTGGCCTGAATACGGGCCGCCGCGTCGCCTTGGGGAGCCGGCGCAAACGTTTTACCCGTGACTAATTCAAACAAATGGATGTAGCGTTTCGAAACGTCTTCAGCCCAGGCGTCCGTGAGTTCTGGAATCTGCTGGCCGTCTTTGCCCTGAAACCCGTTGGCAATCAGGAACTGGCGCACAAATTCCTTGGAGAGCTGCACTTGGGGTTCTCCCGCCGCTTGGCGCGCTTCGTAGCCCTCCGCAATGAAGTAGCGCGACGAATCCGGCGTGTGGATTTCGTCGATCAGCACCACGCGGCCGTCGGGCAGCAAGCCAAATTCGTACTTCGTGTCCACCAAAATAAGTCCGCGCTCGCGTGCCATGGCTTGGCCGCGGGCAAACAGGGCAAGCGTGTACTCCTCCAGCTGGGCGTAGTGGTCGGAACGAACAATGCCGCGCGCTAAAATCTCTTCGCGGCTGATGTCTTCGTCGTGGGTGCCAATCGCTTCTTTGGTTGTTGGCGTGATTATGGGCGTCGGCAGCGCGTCGGACTCGCGAAGGCCTTCGGGTAGGGCCACGCCACACAGGACCCGGCCGCCCGCCGCGTAGGTGCGCCAGGCGTGGCCGCTTAAGTAGCCGCGCACGACCATTTCTACTTTAAACGGTTCCGCCGCGTAGCCCACGCTCACGACGGGGTCAGGGCTGGCCGTGCGCCAGTTGGGGACGATGTCTGCGGTGGCCTCGAGAAAGTGCGCAGCCATCTGGTTAAGCACTTGACCTTTGTGGGGAATTCCCTTGGGCAGAACCACATCAAACGCCGAGATGCGGTCCGAGGCAACCATCACCATTCGGCCATCCTTTAGGCGGTAGACGTCGCGGACTTTGCCGTGGTACACGGATTCTTGACCAGAAAAATGAAATTCAGCGTTCGTGAGAGCCATGATGAATTAGGATTCCTTAGGGGTGGATTCGGGATGGGGTCGTTCGCTTCGGGCGGCCATGGCCTTTTGGCCCTCGGCGTCGTAGGCGGCGATAATCTTGCGGACCAGCGGGTGCCGCACCACGTCGCGCCCGTCGAGCTCAATGCGCCCGATACCGTGCATGCCGCTGAGCAAGCGCAGCGCATGCGGCAGTCCCGAAGCGGTGCGCGCGGGCAGGTCCGTCTGCGACGGATCCCCGGTGACAATAAACTTTGACGACGGCCCCATCCGCGTGAGGAACATCTTCATCTGGGAAACCGTCGTGTTTTGGGCTTCGTCGAGAATGACGAAGGCGCGATCCAGCGTCCGTCCGCGCATGAACGCCAAGGGCGCAATCTCAATGGTGCCGTTTTCGAGGTACTGTACCAAGCGCTCGGCGGGAATCATGTCGCGCAGCGCGTCGTACAGCGGCTGCATGTAGGGGTCGAGCTTCTCCTTCATGTCGCCCGGCAAAAAACCAAGCGATTCGCCGGCCTCCACCGCCGGACGCGTGAGCACCAGCCGGCGGACCTCTTTGTTTTTAAGCGCACGAACGGCTAGGGCGACCGCCGTGTAGGTTTTGCCGGTGCCGGCGGGGCCCATCGCAAAGGTCAAGTCATTGGTTCCGACTGCGTTGACCATGCGCTGCTGGTTGGCCGTGCGCGCCTTGATCACGTGGCCGTTGACGCCGTGCACGATGACTTCATCGCCCTCGCTAAGCGACTTGAGGATGGACGGGCTGTCGTCGAGCACGATGCGCTCCAACTGCGGGGCCGTCAGCACGTTAAACTTGCGAATGTGGCGAAGAATGAGGTCCAGCTTTTCCTCAAAACTGGCGATGTCTTCGGGGGATCCGGTGAACTTGATCACCTCGCCGCGGGCCACAATCCGCAGCTTGGGAAAATAGCCTTCCAGCTGGCGCATCAGGGAATTATGCTCCCCGTACACAACTCGGGGGTCGACGTCTTCGAGGTGGACGATGCGCTCCATTACTTTTACAGCTCCAAAGGTACACTCATGGCAGTCATCACCCTCACCACCGATTACGGTTGGCGCGACCCCGATTCGGCGGGTCTGCGCGGTAGGGTTTATGGCGAAATGCTGCGGACTGGGACCGTAGCGCCCGTGGTGGACTTGACCCACAGCGTGCAGTCGCGCAACCTCAACGAAGCCGCCTATATTCTTCGCGGAGCCTACCGCGACTTTCCCGACGGCAGCATCCACATTGTACTGGTTGACAGCATTTACTGGCCCGATACGCCGCTCGTCGCGTGTGCCTTAGACGGACATTTTTTTCTCGGACTCGACAACGGGCTGCTGGCCATGCTGCGTCCCGACCTTCAGCCGAGCCAGCGCATTCAACTGGACCTCAAAAACCGGCTTGACTGCAGCACGGCCGAAGCACTGCTGGCCGCGGCGGCTGCGCACCTGCTGGACGGGGGCAGCCTCAGCCTTTTAGGCCCGACCCGCACCGAATGGCAGGAGCGCGCCGTCCTCAAGCCCGAAGCGCGCAGCGAACAGTCCGCCCTCGTTCACGTGCAGTTTGTCGATCAGTACGGCCAACTCGTGACCGATGCCGACCAAGCCTGGCTGCAGCGATGGGCCCAGGCGCGGCCATTTGAATCGAGTGTCCGCGGCCAAAAAGTGCGCAAGTGGTGGAGCCCCAACGGACTGACTCCGGGCGACTTGTACTTTAGAACCAACCGCTTCGGCTACCTCGAAATCGGCATTCACGACGGCGGGGGCGACAGCGCCAACCGGGCCTCACGGCTGCTGGGCATGCGCCCCGGGGACGCTTTAGAATTGCGCATCTCGTGACACCGCCCCTCGTTCGAATTGTGCACCTGAGCATTGCCCCAGCGCACCGAGCCGCGTTTGAGGCCTACGTCGCTCAAAAAATCAAGGTCGTTGCCGACCAACCCGGCTGCCTTAGTGCGGCATGGCTTCGCGCTCACGACGGCAGCTACTTCACCTACAGCCATTGGCGCGCCGAAGAGTTTCTCGAAGACTACCGCAAGTCCGCCACTTTTGCCGAAATTTGGCCCACGCTTAAGGCCTGGTTCGACGCTCCTGCGCGCGCCTGGTCTTGTGCCCCCCTTACGGAACCTCCATGCTCAGCTTAGCCCGCCGCGAATTCGCCTCCTTTTTTCAGTCCGCCACGGGGGTACTCGTGTTAAGCGTTTACCTCGGACTCAACGCCGTGTTTCTCTGGCTCATGCCGGGCAACTTTCACCTGCTCGACAGCGGATACGCCCAACTTGACGGGCTTTTTATGCTTTCTCCGTGGGTGTTTTTGTTTTTGGTACCCGCGTTGGCGATGCGCATGCTCGCCGAAGAACGGCGTGCCGGAACCCTCGATTGGCTGCGCGCAAAACCGCTGACCACCTGGAATATTGTCGTCGGTAAGTGGTTGGCCGGCATGGGGCTACTCGGGCTGGCGCTGCTTCCCACCTTGCTTTACGCCGCGTCGCTGTACGTTTTGGGCAACCCGGTGGGCAACCTCGACCTCGGCAGCACTGCGGGTTCCTACCTCGGACTGTTCATCTTGGGCGGCTCCTACCTCGCCATTTCGCTCCTGTTCAGCGCGAGCACCGACAACTCCATCGTGGCTTTTGTCGGCGGCGCGGCCGGAAGCTTGGCCCTGTACGCGGGATTTGATGCGTTCGTTGACCTTCCGAGCATTGCCAACCGTGGACTCTACCTCCTCCAATGGGGCATCAGCGAACACTACACCTCGATGAGCCGTGGCGTGATTGACGCGAACGACGTGCTCTACTTTGGCGGACTCACACTCGCCTTCTTGGCCGGAGCGCGCCTGATGCTCGAACCCAAAAAAGACCTGCGCCGCATCGCCCCCGTGGCAGTCGCGGTAGCCGTCGTGGCGCTTTCCACCTTCCGCCCGGTATTCTTGCGCTTGGACCTCACTGCCGACCAGCGGTTTAGCCTAAGCGACGCCACCGAAGCCCTCATCGACCAGGTCGAAGAACCGATGCTGGTGACCATTTACCTGGAAGGCGATTTTCCGGCTGGATTTCAACGCCTTCAGGCCGAAACCTTGCGGCTGCTCGACGAGTTCCGCGCCCGCAACCGCAACATCCGCTATGAGCTCGTCAACCCATCCGAGAATCCTGACCCTCAGGTGCGGCGCGACACCTACACCCAGCTGCAAAACCTCGGGTTGGGCGCCATTCAGCTAGAAATTCAAGAAGCCGACGGGGTGAAAACCCAGCAGGTATTCCCCGGCGCGGTGGTTAGCTACAACGAACGCCAGTGGCCGGTATCGCTCTTGCTCGAGCAGTTTGCCCAAGCTCCCGAGGCACAGATCAACGCGAGCATTCAGAACCTAGAGTACGCCCTCGCGGCCTCACTGCGCGGACTACTTCAAACCGAGCGCAAGCGCGTCGCCCTCATTGAAGGTCACGGCGAACTGGCCGCAATTCAAACGGCGGCGCTCGAACTCAACTTGCGCAAGAGCTACGACGTGTTCCGCTTTAACCTGCGTGAATTCCCCATCGACAGCACGACCGGGGAGCCCTCGCTCACGATGCAGGTTCGCCGACTGAACAGTTTTGACGGCATCATCATGGCCAAGCCGCGCGAGTCGTTCGCCGAACTCGACCGCTGGCTGCTTGACCAGTACCTGATGAACAACGGTCGGGCCATTTGGATGGTGGAAGCCGTGCATGCCGAAATGGACTCGTTGAGCTATGCGTCGGAGTTCCTCGCCTACCCCCAGCTTGACTTTATTGGTTTAGACGGACTGCTGTTCACCTACGGTGCCCGCGTCAACACGTCGTTGGCAACCGACTTGGTGTGTGCCGGCGTCAACGACCAGCGTTCCGTTCGGCCGTGGGTGTACTTCCCGCTGATGCTTCCGCAGTCCGAGCATCCGATTGTAAAAAATTTGAATGCCGTGCGCTACGAATTTGGAACGACCCTTGACACCATCCGCGTGCCGGGAGTTGCGAAAACCGTGCTGCTGCAGACGTCACCGTACGCGCGCCGTCGCCCTGCTCCAACCCAGGTGAGCCTCGCGGAACTGTACAACGAGCCCGTCCGCACGCTGTACACCGAAGGTCCTTTGGCCACGGCGATCCTCCTCGAGGGCGAGCTGCCCTCCTACTACGCCAACCGAATGGTGCCCAAGACCGAGCTTCCTGCGCCTCCTTCGAGCGCCAAAGACGCCAAGCTGCTGGTTGTCGGCGACGGCGACCTGGGCAAGAACCAACGCAACATCGTTCGCAGCGACATTCCCCGTGGCGCGCCACTCCCGCTGGGCTACGACCAGTACACGGGGCAGCAATTCGGCAATTCCGATTTTCTGCTCAACGCCATGGACTACTTGCTCGAAGGCAGCGGCCTGATTTCGGTGCGCGGACGCGACGTTAGCCTGAGGCTCCTCGACCGCCCCAAAGTGGACGCTCGGGCCACCTTCTTTCAAACCCTCAATACCGTTGCGCCCATCGCGTTAGTCCTGGTGCTCCACACCCTTTACCGCCGGATGCGCAAGCGCAAGTTTGGTCGCCCTCAATCTGAATTATGAAGCAACGTGTTCGACCGGCCCTGCGCTGGTCCCTAGTCCTTGGCCTGGCCGTTACCGGTCTGGTCGTGTTCCTCATTGTGCGGGAGTCCCAAAGCCACGACGACCTTAGCCCCGAAGCCTACGACTTCGCGGTGGCTGATACCGCGTCGATTGACCGCATCGTCTTGTGGAACCGAAGTCCCGATACCGCGGTGCTCACGCGGGAATCGGGCGTTTGGTTGATCAACGGTGCGCACCCAGTGCGGCCCGACGCCATTAGTGTGCTGCTCGAAACCCTGTACCGCGTTCGTTTGCGCGGGTTTGCGCCCGACGCTGCAACGGCCAATATTTTGTCGGCCATGTCCACCTACGGCACCCACGTAGACGTTTTTGCGGGCGACGAAAACGTAAAGTCGTTCACTGTGGGCACCGAAACGCCCGACATGCTGGGCACGTACTTCTTGCGCGACGGTTTTGGTCGTCCGGTCGCCGTGCACATTCCAGGATTCAACGGCTTTTTGAGTAGCCGCTTTTTCTTGCGCGAAGACCTGTGGCGCCACCGAGTGCTGTGGTCCAGCACCGAGCCCGTTGCTTCGGTGGGGTTCACCTACGCCGACTCGGCTGCGTCCAGCTTCAGCCTGCGCGAGCAAGGTGGATCGTGGATCCTCGAAGCACAGGGTAAAAAATCCGCCGCCGACGGCATGGCCGTGCAGGCCTTGCTCAAAGCGATTGCCTCGAGCCAGTACGAAGGGGTAATCATCCCTTCTGACGTTGCCTACGGCAAGCAAGACAGCCTCAAAGCGCTTGTTCCGCGCATTCGCGTTGAGGTACGCCGCACCGACGGAAGCCAAAACAGCATGGACCTGTACCACGTTCCGCCCGACCCCGAGGCCATGACCGAAGACGGCGAACCGCTTGCGTTTGACCCGAACCGTTTTTACGCGTTTCTGGACGACGGGCGCATGGTCCTCGTGCAGCGCTTCGGTCTTCAACACCTGTTGAAAAGTTCTCAAGCATTGCGTGCCTCGAGGTAATTACTTTGCAGCATGAAGTTCATCGTTTCCAGCGGACAACTCCTCCGCGCACTACAGACCGTTTCGGGCGTTATTCAATCCAACCATACGCTGCCCATTTTGGACCACTTTCTCGTGGTTCTCGAGCCCAATAAGCTGATCCTCACCGCGTCTGACCTTGAGACGACGATGACTACTACGCTTGACGTAGCCTCAGAGAGCAGTGCGACGGCGGCCATTCCCGCACGCATGCTGCTCGACACGGTGAAGAGTTTCCCGGAGCAGCCCTTGACGTTTACGTTCAATCCAAGTGCCCACAGCCTCGAGGTGAGCAGCGACTTCGGCAAGTACGCCATTTCCTATGTCGACGCCGCAGAATACCCCAAGGCCCCAGAAGTCGAGGCCACAGTAACCGTTGAATTACCGGCACACGTGCTCGGAACCGCCATTGGCAAAACACTTTTTGCTGCGGGCAACGACGACCTGCGCCCCGTAATGAGCGGCGTGTTCTTTCAGCTCACGCCCGAAAGCCTGACGTTTGTCGCCACCGACGCCCACAAATTGGTTCGCTACCGCCGCACGGACTTTGCAGCGCCGCAAACCGCCGAGTTCATCATGCCCAAAAAGCCGCTGAACTTGCTCAAGGCGACCCTTGGCAGCAACGACGACTTAGTGGAAATCCGCTACACGGAGCAGAACGCCCAGTTTACCTACGACGGCGTGACCCTCATTTGCCGACTGATCGACGGTAAGTACCCCAATTTTGAAGGCGTAATTCCGAAAAACAACCCCAACCGCATGACGGTGGACCGCGGGGCGTTTACCGGAAGCGTCAAGCGCGTTAGCCTCTTCGCCAACAAAACCACGCACCAGATTCGCCTTAAAATGGCCGGGAATGAGCTCTTTATTAGCGCAGAAGATCCCGATTTTGCCAACAAGGCCCACGAGCGTTTGGCGTGCAGCTACGAAGGCAGCGACCTTGAAATCGGATTTAACAGCCGATTTATCGTTGAAATGCTGGGTAACGTAGACAGCAGCTCGGTCGTTTGGGAGTTTTCAGCTCCGAACCG
>JACCED010394788.1_pt1 | contig 10512 bp, 16 predicted proteins | sample 7455021 | NCBI WGS metagenome assembly JACCED01 (sample SAMN15323456, study PRJNA562643) | freshwater metagenome | isolation source: river surface water | place: USA:Blue River Watershed | collected 2017-08-19 | reverse complement strand
TAGCCATTTGCTCTGCCAATACAGCAAAGTCGCGGTGACCTAACAAGCAGATGCGATCGCCATCAGCAGCAGCATCAGCGTTAGAAGTTACGAATACAGGCACGCCGTATACGTTACCAATTTCACCGTTGCGGATTGTGTTCGCAGAACCTTGCTCACCAACGAAAGCTTGCTCTGTGAAACGTGCGATACCCATCAATGTGTTACGTGTTGATGGAGGAACGATCAAGAAACGACCGTCCATAGGAACATCAGCGTCATCAAGACGTTGGATAGATCTACGGATAGCAGCATCAGTCAAAGCACCTGCTGTACCAGTGTAAGCAGTAGTACCGTCAGCACCACTATAAGCACCAGTGTAAGCGTTTGTACCGTCACCACCGTTAACACCACGACCCAACTCTAGCAATGAGCTATCAACTTTACGTGCCAATGCATAGCCTGCATCGTCAGTGTAGAATTGACGCATAGAAGCCAAAGCTTGTGCTTCAGTGATGTCTTCGATCAAGATTGAGTATTCCCAGTGTTGATCGATGTTAACGATAACTTCAGTAGCTGTATCTGTATTCAATGTAACTTGAGTAGAAGCAGCCTTTGCGTTTGCAGAACCACGACCAGGTTTAGGAATGTGAATTGAATCACCTTTCTTACCTTTGAAGTTCATCTTCTTAATTAAATTTGCAGCAACCAAGTTCTTCTTGTATGTTGCTACGACCTCGTCACTCCACAACTCAGGGATAAACTTAGCTGCTGTAGTGATTGTTTGATGGTTAGTACCTAAAGCCATTTTGTAATTTCCTTATAAAGTTAAAGTATTAACCTTTCACTCTACCTTCCGCATAAGCCTGACGAATCTCAGGTTCTAATGCGTGATATCGTTCACGGTCATACATCATTAAACGTAAAATATCTTGCCTACGGAAAAACTTCTGAGGCGTTTCACCTGAACCTCCTGCTTGCACAGAAGCGGCTTTGAGATTTTGTTTGCGTTGTGCTTTGTCAGCTTCGATAGTTGCGTCCACTTGTGTGTCAGCTTTTGCCTGAGACACGCCCTTAATCGCCTTGTAAGTTGATAAGAGTTCTAGAGCGGAGTCAACATCATAGTTAACTGCACTTGCATACATATTCAAACGTACCTTAGATGCCTTAACCCACTCAGCAAATTCAGCACTGTTTGCAATCTCCATATAGTCAGGATGTTGTCTCTCAATCGTTGCTACAGCATTAGTAATTCTAGATTGCTCTGCTGCTTGCTTGGCAGATAAAACTGCCGGATGATTGTCAATAGCCTGATTAATAGCCTTGTTCGGATCTTCAAAAAAATCAATCTCTTGCTTAGCCTCTGGCTCAACGTTAGGTTTATTGATTTGCTGTTTGATCAGATCATCAACGAGTTTACGTGTCTCTCCAACCTCTTGTGCCTGTCTACCAATTAACTTCTCAGCTTCTTGGTGCATGCGGATAATCTCATCTAAGGTCTTACCGCGATACTTATCAGGCAACTCAGGTGTTTGAGCCTGGTTATTATTGTCATCATCATCTTGAAGGTTGTCTTGTGTATCAAGATCTTCAGGTTGATTGTTAACGTCTTCGTTGTTCTCTGGTTCTTCCAGATCAAATAGTTCAGCCATACTGTCCTCCTGTCGTATTTACGATTCTAGGAAATTAAAAAATAGCTCGGCAGTCAAGAGAGCGTCTGCTTATGAGCCACTACTCACCGTTTCTCTTCTTCTCCAGTGCCAACTTCTCAGCTCTCACTCTATTCCACCGGTCATAACTCGATGGATGGAGACCGCTAAACGGTTCTAAATAGATACCACAGGCAGAGATGATTCTTTCTGCAGTATCCGTTTTGCATTCCTCACAGAAGACCTTTTTTACCGTATCTTCTACGAAATTTTCTGTGACAGAATTACAATTAGTGCATTTAAATTCAAACAAACGTCTAGGCATCTTTGGCTTCCTCTTGAAGCTGATCGTAGACTTCTTTGCTTGAGTCTTCTAGGTTGAGAATCCAGTTAAGGATTGATAACTCACCCTTCTTAAAATACAACTGTTCTAAAGTGTCAGCTCCTCGTAAGGAATCAACACTCTCTTTAATCTTTTCTACGTCTTGAATCAGATCTTTCCATCCGATAGTACCAAATAAACCGAATCTGTTCTCGTAATAATCTTGTAGTTCTCTATCCATAATCTTTTTCCTTGACGGAGATTACTTTCTATGTTATAATGTATTATATTATATCACAAAAATACGGATTTGTCAAGCATTATTGTAAGTTTTTAGTCATTTGCATAGCTGCAATGCGTTCATTAGAAGCAATATCCTGCTCTTTAACTAATAAACTACCGATTTCTTTCCTCATTTTGAAGTCAACTGGTAGGTCACCGTTAGGTTTCATTGCATCCATCGCCTTAATCTGTAAATCAGGCACAACTGCCTTAGCCTGTTCAATCGCTTTAGCAGCGTCTGCTTGAGCTTTTTGAGCCTCAGCCATAGCACGGGCTGCCTCAGCTTGAGTTCGTTCAACCAAGGCTTGCATTTGGGCTAATTCGAGCTGTTTTTTAGCCTGATCTTCTGGAGAAGGTTGAGACATCTGTTGCAACGCACCAATAATCTCTTCTCTGTTAGATAAACTAGATGATTTAACGATACCTTGTAGTAGTACAGGAGTAATAGGACTATTGCCTAAAGTCTGCATTAGACCAACCATCTGTTGTTGTTCATATTCACGAGCAACCATACCCATTGTAGACAAAGGAACAAACTTAAAGTCTTGGACTGGGTATCTTTCAGGATCAAACTGCATGAATCTCCAAGCAGCTTTCTGAATAAATGGCACTAAGAAGTCTTCTTGGAAGTTAATTAGTGTACGCTTGTTCTTCTTCATCAAGCCTGATAGAGCCATTGATAAGCCTGCACCTGATGCTTCACCTGCAGCTACCTGTCCTGGCATTGCTGTAGCGTCCATCGTGCCAGTAGCTTGTAATAGCATTGCTTGGAATGTAGAAGCAGTCTGTAGGTTACCTGGATCAGTTACACCAAACTTAAATGGCATCATGATCTCATTAGGATTACCGTTAACTAGTAGGTTCTTACCTGCTTTAACTTCATATTTAGCACCGCGAGGTAGACGAGTAGCGTCCATCGCCATCATAGGTGCTGTAGTTAGTGCTAGAGAGTCTAGGTGTGCACGTACTTGTGCATCCATAGCCTTCTGCATGTTATAGCCCTTCTCAGCAGTACCACGTCCCCAGAAGCTTCCAGGAAGTGAATCAGCTTGATAAGCAATAACAGGACGATCCTTCATCATGTAAGGAGATTCTTCTGCCTTAAGAAGGTGTGTACCATCAGCAATAACAATGATAGCCTCAACCATGTCTTGGTAGTCTTCAGCTTCTTCAGAGAATAGATCAACTACGTCTGCTTCTTCAATACCGTTTAAGTATTCACGAGGAACTAGACCATAGTAACGAATAACGTCTACTTTGTCTTTCTGATATTTAACATCATCGCTTGTGCTGTCTAGCTTGTCATTAGCAGAGCTTGTACCAACATCACACTTACGATATAAACCCTTCATCATACCGTCAACGATAACGTGAAGAGATACTTGTTCTTCAATAGCACAACCTAAAGCTGTATCAATAGATAGTGCATTAGGATCGATTAAGAAGTTAGTAGGCATAACTGGGTTCAAACCAACCATGAACTGTGTCTTCTCAATCACACCAATAGCAGCAGCATTAGTGTTGCCTGGAATCATCTGAGTTGCAGGAGCAAAGATTTCTTTTTCTTCTACAATGATCTCACCGATACCTGTACCATAAATCTCACCTAAGAGAATGATGTTATCGATTGATTTCTTAACCTTGCTAAACTTAAAGTCTTCATGCATTTGAGCACGAACAAACTCTACGTCAGCTTTATCAGCATCTTGACGATCATCTTGAATATCAAACCATTCACCGCGACCAAAGATAGCTTCAGAGATTTCTGCTTGCTTACCTTCGATAGCTTGCTGTAGTGCAGGTGTTACAATACGTGATCTTTCCGATTCACGACTCTTATCTTCTGCTGACCATTGACCCATGAATAAGCGTTCATATTGTTCCCACTTATCAGCATGATTAGTATCTCTGTGATCACGCCATGCAGTACACTTGTCAACAACAAACTGAACTAGTTCTTTTTCAGCTTCTTCTACTGGTTCAATTTCTTCGTATCTTTCGTCCATCTTATAGTCCTTCTAATGGTTGTGGTAGAGTTGATGCATTGATGTCTTCGTACTGCATCGGTACGTTACGTTCTTTAGGTTGTAAAATACCTGTAAAGAAACTAAAAATATCTTTGTCTTTTGGTTTATTTGTTTTTATAACTTTTTCTTGATATTGCATTGCAAGCTGCTCAATCAAAGGAAGTTGCTCTGGATCTTTATTAACAAGAGCCTCAATTTCAATTTTTAAATCATTAATTTTTTTAGGAGAGCGTAGAGTATCAAATTGTTTACTAAGAGATAGCACATCTACTTTTTCTACTTGTTGATTAGCAAAATCAATTAGTTTTTGATCTGCTACGGGAGGTTTATCAAAAAGCTTAGGAGTTTGAGATGCAGTAACTCCTGAGATTTCTGGGAATAGTTTTGTGATAACACTCATCTTAATATCCTGATATAAAGTCTAAAGGTTCTACTCCGTCATCTTCATCGTCTGAGAAGTATGATGTGACAGCTAATTGATCAATATACGCTAGAGAGTCAATTAAGTCGTCATGTACTTGTGGTGTTGGGAACATCAATAACTGATCAATGAAGTCATCCCAGTCACCTTCTTTATTTAATTCGACACGACCATGTTCAAATCGACCCTGTAGTGCCCAAATAATACGATCAGTCTTCTTCTTATTACCGTGTGTTAAGTCTTCGATATGAGCATAAATATTATTCTTACGCATCAAATCACTTAGATAAGGTAACACAGCGTTCTTTAGAGCACCTCTTTCAATACCAATTGAGATAGGTTGATAATCTCTAATCACTGTGATAATCTTAAGAGCAGTCTCTTTAATATCCCAACGTCCATGCTCAATCTTATCTACAAACCACTTACCATCATCAGTAACTTTAACTACAGAGATAGCTGTTTCGTCTAACTTCTTCTTAGTTCCTGCTGATTTAGCAACATCTTCAAAGCCTGCTAAGTCCACAGAAACATAGTATGAGCCTGACTGAGGCTCTTTACCATATTTAATCCATTCATCCTTAAATACACCTGAGCCTGCGTTATCAAAAGATGCTTCGTATTCTTGCTTGAACGAGAAACTTGATAATGTTTTCTTAGCATTCTCAATCTCTTTAGGATTAATTAAAGGGTTATCCTTAGTAGTGAAGTGCCAAGATTTCCATTCGTCATCTTTCTCACTCTCGCCTAAGTTGTACATATCAAAGAACCAGTTACGACCCTTCGGTGTACCAATAAATAGTGCACGACCTTGTTTATCTGACAAAGCAGCACGTAATACTTTTTCCCAAGTCTCTTCTTTAATGTCAGCTACTTCGTCTAATACCAAATAAGTAAGAGACACGCCACGAAGAGTGTCAGGACGGTCAGATCCTCGTACATAAATCTTAGCTCCATTAATCAATGTAATGTCCATGTTGTTCACATGAGAACTTGCAATGATGTCTCTACCAAGATCTAATAAAAGATCCCAAATAATCTGTCTTGCTTGTCCTTGTGTAGGAGCAACATACATCACTGCTGATCCTTTAGGACACTTTAAACCTTCTACAAGTAACGATACAGCAGATAGTCTTGATTTACCACAACGTCTACCTGCTACAATTACTTTAAATCTAGTTTTATCACCAAAGACTTTTTGTTGCCAAGGCAATAACTCAAAGTTTAATTTCTTTTGCTCTGACATTAAAACCCGAACATCTTCTTCAGATAATCAATAGTACCTTGTACTTCGCCACTAGATGCTGTAGAGCCACTAGGATTATATGTTACACCATACTTATTGATTGCTTCTAATCTCTTTTCCATGTTTGGCTTTCCAGGACGTAGGAAACTATCTGTAAGAGTCTGTGTTAGAGTGCCAGGATCTTGTTGATCAATAGCCATTCTAAGTTCTTTAGCAGTTCTCTTACCAATCACATCCTGATTACGACCATACAAAGTATCATGCAAATAATCTAATTGTGCCTCAGCACTATCTTGCTTCTTATTAGAAGTTAACCATTTATTGTAGTAAGGTTTGTGGAAGTCAAACTGAAACAATCCATAACCTTTACCACCTTTTTGCTTTTGCTTATAGTCAAATGTACCACCAGTCTCAACATCAATAGATGCCATTAGAGCCGGTACAGCATTCTCAGGGAATCTCTCTGACAATAAATCCCAAATGTATTGCTTATTCGGTGTATCCATCTGTAGTCTCTGTAAATTCCACGTCTGTATATGAAGTAGTATCGGTATCATCAGAACCACTAATGATTGTTTCACCACCGACACCAGTGATCGTAATGTTAACTGAAGGTCTTGCATTCGTATTCTTATCCTTTTCAAAGTAGCTTACTGGAAGTACACGATCTATGCACATCTTTAACGCTGCTGCTTGAACAGGATGCCCATCAGTCATTGCTATTTCTACAATCTTGTTAATGACTTTATCACCTGTAGTCGCTAACAATCTTGCTTTTAATTCTTGTATTCGTCCAGTATCACCTACTGGTCTGCCTACTTTACCAGGCTTCTTATAAGCTTCTATATCAGCTTTACGAGGACGACCTCTTTTAGCCTTCGGCTTGTCGACAATATCCATTAATTATCCTTTACCTTCTTAGACAAGAAGAGAATTGCTACTAATTAGTTACTCTAGAGTTTTCTTTAGAGTTACTTTAGAGTTTACTTATTGACTATAGTCTATTATTGTCTATCTCTAACAGAGCTTTAGAGCACAGATTCTGAAGTTTTCTCTTAAGTACAATTATTATACCACACTATGTTAAATTTGTCAAGTATTTTTTTGTTATATAGTAAATTACTTTTAGTTATATGTTAGTGTTTACTCACTACTAATTATCTTCTCCTTTTTCTCTGTCAATTTCTCTTTCTTTTTTCTACAGGGAAATACCTTATTAATCAACTACTTAGTATACTCACTAGATATAGGGATTTTATTAGTAATTTTACTAGATATTGATCAATATAATTCCTTAGTTTTTTCTTTTTCGTGAGCCTGGGTAGTACCCCGTAAGAAAACTGCGTAATGATACCCCTCCCCCGTTGTGTTTTCGCAACACTTATTCATAATCTAGCAAGTTTCGACAAAGTTTATTCATGAATTAATTACAAAGTACTTGACAAAGTAGAGAAGAGAGAGGCGGAAAAGTACCTATTTCATACCACTATCTAATAGTCTATGCCTATCACAATCACTATCTTAATAGTTATAATTCACTAGACTATTCACTAGCACTCAGGCACAATAGAATCATCTTAACAAGGAGGTATTAAAATGAAGGCATATAAATCATTGGTTAAATTTGCACTTAACAATAACGCCAAAGTATCTGTATGGGACGGCGAAGAGTGGGCAGTAAAACAATCTACAAAGTATACTGATATCATCAACGCGATAGAATCGGTTGAGGTTGCAGAGTTACGTATCAGAGACAGCGAAGGCAATAGTCTCGGTTGGGCTCAGATTGTACCTGACCTAGAAGATGAAGAGACAGTAGCAGATTATACTATGTCGGAATTTATGGAAACTTGGGCACGTGTTGATGAATCTTGGTGCTAATGTTATATCTAGGGTTTTACCTAATTGTAGAATCCTAGAGTATAATTTTAGAGTATCACTAATCGGAGGTTAAATTATGACAGTTAAACTATCAAAAACAAGTAAACTAGACGGCATCTATTCATGGTCACTTAACGCCCTTGATACATGCCAAGGTTCTATCGGTTCAGATGGTCAACTAGTACCTGCCTGCCAAGGTTGCTACGCCACTACTGGCAACTATCGCTTTCCTAATGTTAAAGCACCTAGAGATTTTAACAAGAAAGACTGGTTACGTACTGACTGGGTTACTGACATGGTCAAAGCTTTAGATTCATCTAGATATTTTCGTTGGTTCGATTCCGGAGACATGTACTCTGTAGACTTAGCAGAGAAAATCTATCAAGTGATGAGTTTAACGCCTTGGGTTAAGCATTGGTTACCCACTCGCATGTATAAATTTAGTAAGTACGCTACAGTTATCAGTAAAATGCAAAAACTTGATAATGTTGTCGTAAGATTGTCGAGCGATTCTGTCACCGGTGAGATTATCGCGGGCGATACTACAAGTACAATTTTTAGCGATACATTGCCTAGCGGTTCTTTTGAGTGCAAAGCTTATGAGAATAATGGAAAATGTAACGGGTGCAGAGCATGTTATAGTAAAGACGTATCAGTAATCGCCTATAAAGCACACGGCGTTAAAATGGCTAAGGTTATCAAGATTTTATCAGTTAAATAATCGGAGGTTTTATAATGGCTAAGTTTAATGTTACAATAGCATCTACAATATATTATCAAGCAGAGATTGAGGCAGATAGTATAGAGGATATTGATAGCAATTTTATGGCATGTAATATTGATTTTACAGGTTGGGATGAGGTAGAATTAGAATCGCATATACATGATATTTATGAGGTTAAATAATGTTAGAATTATCAGAGCGTGACAGAGTTGTTTTATTACTTGGGTTATTTTCTAGGGAGAGAGATATTAAGCTTAGTATTTCAGATGCAAAACGATACGGGCTTGCTCACTTAGATAAATTAGAGTTAGAATTATCAGAGGTTATTAAATTACAGGAGAAAATCATATGAGATTAAGCTTACAACAGTACAATGAGTTACCAATGTTACCTGATAATGTCAGAGAGAAAAACCATAAAGAGATTCTAGAGATCATCCTAGAGAATCCTACAAAGTACGAAGATATTATTCACGAGTTTGTGGATTATATGGTGACAGAGTTAGGTAATGCAGATTTTATTAGACTATACGATAACGTGAAGGATAGATAATTATGAAAAACTTTATTAGTGCTAATCCACGCCCTACAGATTTACGCGAAAGTAATGATTGTACAGTAAGGGCTACAAGTCTCGCGATGAATAAACCCTACCTAGAGATTCATACGGCATACTCTGTAGCGGGTCGTAAACCACGTAGAGGTGTTACAATTCATACAATGAATAAAGCATTGCAATGGATTACAAAGTCTAATCAGGTGATGGTAAGGGTATTGGATGAACCAACGTTCGCACAATTTGCTAAGGCTAATCCAAAGGGTAGATTTATTGTCACTAAACGTGGTCACGCAGTTGCATTAATTGATGGTGTGTGGCATGATGCTCATGCGTCTCAAGCAGGTGCACGTTGCAGAGTTAAATACTTTTATGAGGTGAAATGATGAATAAGATTGATAGAATTTTAAACAGTAATGGTAAGATTTTTACAGTAACGTTCCTAAAAAAGGATGGTACAGTTAGAATACTTAACGGCAGATTAGGTGTAACCAAGCACTTAAAAGGAGGGCAATGTACTCTAGATAAGGACAAGTTTATTATTGTCTATGATCTAAAAAGTGAAGGGTACAGGGCTATTGACAAAGAATCTATTATTAATGTAGTGGGGGTGTAACATGAGAAAAATTAGTATGACTAATGACGAGTTAGACGATGGATCATTATGTATTAACTTTGATTTACTAGACGATGACGACACACTAATGAATACAGGAGGATACGTACTTGTCTCACAAGAAGATAATGGATTCTACATTAAAGCATTTGATGGACAAGGTAATCTAGTTAATGAATATGTAATGGAATATAACGAAGCATTTAACGGAGACGAAGAGGCAGTAGAGGAGTATAACGAAAAGCAAGCACAAAAGATTGATGACGCATCATGGAGAGCATAACTATGTATGATTTTGGCAGAGCACATAGGCAAGCATTCTTAGAAGAGGAATCTATTAATCGCAAGCACGAAAGACAGGCACACTGGCTATTGCTTATCACTAGCACGTATGTTATCATCCACGTAGGCGTATATATTTGGAGGCACTATGTCGTATAAATCAGTAGAGTTAGAGCAGGCGTACGATCGATTAGAGGATCAGTACTGGGACTTAGTAGAGTGGTTAAAGATTCATGCACCGCTAACGTTACAGTCATATAAGATGAGGAACGTATCATGAGAGCAGATGTACTAGCAGTACTTAAACAATACAAGCATGAGATTGTCGAGTACTTTGAAGATGAGGCATACATTAATGACTGGTGGCATTACTTAGATGATATCGCTATCAATGCACACGATTACGAGGAGACTGGAAAGATTCATGTAAACTTGTATGACTGGTTCGAAGATGTTGGTACAGTTGATATGCAAGATACTTATGTATTTACTTTAGAGGAGTTTGCAGATCTATGAAAGTATTAATAG
>JACCED010226302.1_pt1 | contig 10513 bp, 10 predicted proteins | sample 7455021 | NCBI WGS metagenome assembly JACCED01 (sample SAMN15323456, study PRJNA562643) | freshwater metagenome | isolation source: river surface water | place: USA:Blue River Watershed | collected 2017-08-19 | reverse complement strand
TGTCTCCTTTATCACCGCGGTCACCACGTTGACCTTGGTCACCCCTATCTCCTTTACACATCACTTCAATGTAATTCCAACTACAATCGTGGTCGTGTATTTCCATTGGCGAGTTACACCAATTGGAATTGATAGGGTCATTATAACAGTATATATTGTTCGGATTGTGACAACATATAAGGTCATTATCATCGTGACTACAATCATGCTGTAAACAACATGAGTTGTTACTCATATCAATGTGTCGACACTTGGTCGACCCAAAATTAAACTCTTTGCTTCTAGGAAGCTCTTTTTTATGATCAGATGGACTGCTCATTATACTATTTAAATATACATAGTAAACCACCAAAAAAATAATTAATTAGTGATATATACTAAATATATTAGTTTCACTAAAAAATAACGAATTCGTTAAAACGCCTAAAGTATTCGCAAAACAGATTGTGTGTGGCAAAAGTCAATAATTGCATTGTAAATATAGTTAAACATATAGATTCATATCACTCTATCTATGTGTGGTATATTCGCGCTTTTAAACAATGATAAGTTTTCACAGGTGACCGTGAATGAACAATTTATAAAGGGACAATCGAGAGGACCGGAATTTTCCAAACTAGAATTATCGATTGATCATATTCAATTGGGTTTTCATCGGTTAGCAATCAATGGATTGAATGAACAATCAAATCAACCGTTTGATATTGACAATATTGTGTTGATTTGTAATGGTGAAATTTATAATTATAAAAATTTATATGAAATGATGAACATCAACCCAACTACTGGTTCTGATTGTGAAATCATTATACATTTATATATTAAATATGGAATTCAACAAACTTTAACAATGCTTGACGGGGTGTTTTCATTTGTATTGTTTGACCGGACAAAACGACACGTTTATGTAGCAAGAGACCCATTAGGAGTGAGACCCCTATATTTTTATGAAGGATTATATACAGATTCTTGTAATTATATATATGGGTTTGCATCTGAATTAAAGTGTCTAGAACATTTCTATAATCATACGGACCATTCGAGGGTAATTGACCAATTCACTCCGGGCACATATAGTATGTTTACAACTGTCAAGAATGTATTTGTATTATCAAAAATGAATGTTCCTTATTATATTCCAAGTTTTTCCAATCCATCCATGGATATTGATTTCAAATCTGCCATTCAAACTACATTACTAAATGCGGTAAATAAGAGATGTTGTACTACAGAACGACCAATAGCATGTTTACTGTCAGGAGGATTGGACAGTAGTTTAATCGCCGCATTAGTGAATAATTATTACAATATTACGGGGCAGCAGAACAAACTGGAAACATATAGTATTGGGTTAAAGGAGTCGGAAGATTTAAAATATGCACGTAAAGTTGCGGAGTATTTGGGAACACAACATACTGAAATAGTGGTGACTGAGGAAGAGATGTTTGAATCGATACCGGATGTTGTACGTGCAATTGAAAGTTATGATACGACAAGTATTCGTGCAAGTATTGGAAATTATCTTATTGGAAAATATATTTCTACACATTCACCTGCAAAAGTGATTTTTAATGGAGATGGGTCAGATGAATTGTTTGGAGGATATTTGTATATGAATAAATGCCCTGATGATATTGAATTCGATAAAGAAACGAGGCGTTTATTAAAAGATATTCATTTATTTGATGTATTACGGTCAGATAAATGCATTTCGTCTCATGGACTTGAACCAAGAACTCCTTTCTTAGATAAAACATTTGTGAATACTGTATTATTATTATCTCCAACAATTCGAAATCACAATCATCTACAGTCAAATCGAATTGAAAAATATATATTACGGGAAAGTTTCAGTGATTATAATGACATATATAACAAACCAATATTACCGTCTGAAATATTATGGAGGAAAAAAGAGGCGTTCAGTGACGGAGTTAGTTCGCAAGGAAGATCTTTATTTACTATTTTACAAGAACGAATTGCTCGACAATTGAATATGGAGCCAACCATTGAAACCGAAAAGAAATATTATGCGAATTTATTTGATGAATACTATCCAAATTGTAGGAATGTGATTCCCTATTTTTGGATGCCAAAATATACAGATGCGACGGATCCTAGTGCAAGAACGTTAGACATTTACGCATAATTTCATGATTTCGATGTCTACATCTGTATAGGTAATAGTAGGTATATAGGGTGTTAAATCAATATTCAAAAATAGATCACAGTTGTAATCTTTTTTCACTTGAGTTAACCAAATAATAGAACAATATGGTATAAATGCATTGTAAATTTGATTTCCACCAATAATAAAAAATGTTTTGTCCAAATATTCGTTTCTTATTATAAATAAGGATTGTTCAAAGGTTACAAATCGTATGTTTGAATACGAGGAATAGGCGGATACATATGTTTCGGGATGATGTGTAATGACAATATTCATTCGGTTTGGTAAAGGTTTCGAATTCGGTAATGACAGTAATGTTTTAGATCCCATAATGACAATATGATTGGTAGTTTTTTGTTTGAAATATTGTAAATCGGTTTTATTGTACCAAGGAATCGCGCCGTTTTTTGCGATTCCAAATTGTGAGTCTACGGCTACAATCGCTTCTACGTTATTCAAATTCATTACATTATAATAATATTATAATATTATTATAAAACACAAATATATATTTATGAAATGGTATGCATAATTTCTTGTAATTGGTCATAGACAATATCTTCTTGAATGGGAGTTAAATAGATTCCGAACAACTGACTAATTTGGGTTTTTAATATATTTTTTGTATCTTCTACACATTTGTTAATTTGGGAATCAAACATAGAATGAAATAATTTGATACACGATTCCATCAATATATGATTACTTGTGATATATACATTTTCTTCATAACAGTTTGTACACACACACATTAAGGTTGCATTTTCTATATACACAATGTACTTTGGCTCGGTATGTGAAGTATTCGTGATGCAATATGGACATCCATCTGCAATTGTGATTTTATAATTTATATCTGGGAATGTAATTAATAATTGTATGAAAATATGTAATATTTTGTCATATATTTTATTTTCATCAATCATTGTTTCATAATGGGTAGGCATTTCTATACTATATTTTTATATAAAATTATATTTATTATGTTTTATCGGTTTCAATCGATTATGATTATGATTATGACTGTAACAAATCAAACGCGGTTAATAATAATTCTTCTTCGCTCGATAATTTTTGAAAAGTGTAATAATTATCGAATTTAAATTGACAAAATGTTTTTGAAGGTGTCATACATACAATATGTGTACCATTATCTAAAAATTTGATGGTCATCACAATGCCTTTTAATGATATTCCTTTTTGATTGGGTTGAATCGGTAATACTTTGACTAATTTTCCGGGATGTAACTCATAAATACAACGGACAAACCTATATCCCTGTAATTGGAAGCAATACTTTTTTTGAGTTTCTAATGATAAACGTGGGTATCCTCTAATAATATTAAATATGGTATCTGTGATTGACTGTATCGTTTGATTTTCTAAATAATCTGTGTGATGATTTTGAATTGAATCTAATAATTGATCGATTTGAATTGAATCTAATAATTGTTTGTTTTCAGAAGTTGTTTGAAATACATTCTCTAACCATTCTTTTGTAATTATGGATGTATCCATTATATAGTTATAATAATTTTATATTTTTAACTGTATACAGTCGTATTCTAATATAGAATAAACATTTGTATTTATTTAATTTATCCTTGATATTCAATTAAACAAATCATTTGTTTTTTACCGCTTGATCGAGTATTGGATTGGTAAAGTGGTATTTTTGAACGTTGTAATATTTTGGTTGATTCCGTGTCAATCATATAATTATTTTTTTTACAATATGAAAATATATTGGATAAATCATCTACACCCATAAATGAATTTGGCAATTTCATATTTCTATTATTTGGGTAACGCGATAACACATACATACATGACTCACAAGTGGATATTGGAGGTGGTGATTGAAAAATAGATAATTTTGGAGTAGAGATTGGATATACATATTGTTGTAAAGGTCCTTCTGGTATTTCACTAAACGTAACTATGTCTTGATACTGTTTAAATTGTAGATTCAAAAAAGGTTCTATAAATAAAATAACGCTTGAATGGTTGTTGTCAAAAGGGGATTCCATTTTTATAGTATATAATAAAAAATAAAAAAAGTTGAATTCATAAGGATTATATTGTATGTATACAACCTTACAACTATATAATGTCAACCCAAACTGAAATTATTTCGCTTATTAATCATTTATGTGAAGATATTGATGACGATGAAGTAAAAAATGCAATTGATGATTGTATTTGCATTTCTACTCAGAAGTACGATAAAGACAACGCACCTCAAATGATAATTAGTATAAAAGAATCATTTATGCGATCATATACAGTGTTAAATGATATGATTGTCATTCCTGAAGATTTAAATAATGAACTAAATCTTTTATACGAATCAATCGGAAAATGAATTTCTGATTCTCTGATTCGCTGATTCAGATTCAATTACCAATATAAATCATTTTTATTTTCTTTATTTTCATAATATTCTTTTGCAATCGTGATGAATATATTTTCATCATTATTATATCCATAAACTACTTTAACTGGAATTTTAGTACTTTTAATATTTTTTTTCATTTTATTTTTAACAGTTGTCTCCATTTCTTTTTGACAAAAGGATGATAAGTAGTCGATTTGGACTGGAGAAATATCTTCTTTTTTGTTTACTTTGATGTATCCTTTTTGAATTAATTCCAGTAATACATAGTTTGCATATAAATGCTGTTTTTTATTGCCAATAGGCAAATCTTCAAAATAGGTGTTGATATTCATTATATTTTTGCTTTTTTAATTTTTTATTTTTAATTTTTTTTAAAAACTAAAAATGGGGGATTGTGTTATTTATTTATGATAAAATACGTTTTATAGATTTCAATTTTTTGGATGAATACCTTATACGATATGTCGAATCAAATAGAAGGCATATCATTTGGATATAGGTGTTCATCTGCATCCTTGTTAACAAAAAAAGGAATTCGAACATGCAGTATGCCGTTTGATTGGTTAGTTTCTAGATTATCTGTTATTCAACATTGTATTGAAAATACATTCCAAGAATTTTTGACTGTATCCAATTACGAAAAGAAATTCACAAAGACATTTTATCATTCCAACTCTACTGACAACAGTCAGTTTATATGCGATGAAATTGTATATGTAAATAACTATTATCAACCGTTGACAAACCCGAATCCGTTAAATACATATCAATATTATCTTGGAATCAATCATCGTACTATAACGGAACAGGAAGACATTGAATATTATAAAAGATGTATTTCAAGGCTAGATGAATTCTTGCATACTCCTTCTCCTCATAAAAAAATATATTTACATATTGCTCCAGTAATGACAAAAGAAGATTGGACTGTAATTGAACAGTCAAAACTGAAGGAAGCCATTGAGTTTAATCAATTTATAATGACTCAATCGGTGAATCCACTGTATGGAGTTATCTTTTTTTTAGTATTAGGTACAACAAACGAAACTAAAATACTTAAAATGAAAGATATTGAAAATACTAAAATTTATATTATGGAAACGAATTCTAGATTTGTGGATGGAGGAGAGTGTTTTATGGGTGAGAATGCGAATGAAATGTTATTAATAAACAGTATTTTGGATGATTTGATCTCTTTTTAGAGACAATTGACCTGTTTTAGTTCGTTCTGTTATTTTATTTTTTTTCATTTTATTAATCATATGGAATTAATTGTGTTTATATCTGTATTCATATCGATTGTATTTATTATTATTAAATATATTGAATCGAAATATATTGATAAAAAAGTAGTCCCTTTTAAAACAATTGCAAGAGATACAGTTTATGTATTTAGTTCTGCCGTACTTGCTACTTTTAGTTATTTTTATTTTGAACCCCATATACGTGAGTTTTTAAATGTAGTTACCGATACAACAGATTTAGCACCTGCAGTTACCCAAATATTTACAGATAAGCCAGGGTTTTAAAGAGTAGATAATAGTTTACAATTTTTATAATTTTATCATTTTCAGTGAAATGATAAAACAGAATTCATTTATGAAATCCAAATCATAAAAAGTACAGTCAGTGCATTCAACATATAAAAATGAGGGGTATGTTTTCAATTTTAATATGCATAATATTGTATACTATGTCTTGGAAAAAATTTGGTGGAACTGATAAATTAGATAAAATGAACATGATGAATGTGAATTATATCTCAACAGATGCACTATCCACCTCATCTCCATATGTAGGGGATTTTGATATAAATGGTGAATTAACAGTTTACAAAAAAAGTTTTTTAAAAAACGATACTGATATTTCTGGAGAACTTATCGTTTCCCAAAATGTTAAAATCGCAAAAAATATCGATATTTCAGGTGATATAACAATTGATGGACAAATCAAGTCAACCCAAAGTATTGCTATGACAGATGGTGTATTTGCAGGAAACATTAGTGTGATTGATAATACACATTTAGGTAATAGTATTTATTATGACGCAACATTTATAAACAATATAAACCAAAATCCACACGGATTTTTAAAAGGAACACAACAATCTATTGGTATAAATACTTTCACACCTCAATATACAGTCGATATATCTGGAGGATCACAATTATTTCGCGCGTATACAAACAATTCAAATAGTAAATCTGTTTTACTAGAAACAAAATCCAATCAACCACAGTCTAAAAATACAATCCAACTCTTTTCTGATCTTTCAATGGTAGGAATGCAGTTTGACTATAACGGAGATACCGTTGGAAATATTTTTATGGATGAAAACACCTTTACTATTCATACCGCATCCTATATGGATATAAGTAGTGATCATATTACTATTGGTAAAAATGAGGGATACACTGGTAATTCATCTGAAAGAATGACTGTATATGATAATGCAGTTTCACAATATTTAAATAATTCAGAATCCATATTGGGTCAATCCATTTCTTGTATTGCACAAGACAATTCATCTGTGACATTTGTTTCATTACTAACTCCTGCCCAAGTAGGCGCACACATTGGTGGAGGTGCATATCCATTTGATAAAAGTAAAGCATATGGAGCGATTACATTGAATGAGAATGAAATCCCCGCCCTTTCATTATTACAAAGTGATCATTCTGTTCAAAATAGGACTTCAATCGGTATAAATACGTATACACCAAAAACAAACAAGTATATTTTGGATGTAAATGGACCTGTTCATATTGAAAATGGACAAATCGAAAAAGTACTTACAACACAGTTTGAAATTAAAACCGTGCCAAAATCAAATGTGATTACTCCAAATATAAGTGTGTATGGTGCGCCATCCACTATATCTAGTGGTAGTTATATTAAAAAAGCATATTCAAGTACTACAAATGGTGAAAAATGGTCAATTGCAAACATAATTACAGGCGAAGAGACATTTACCACATCTTCCAATGCAATTCTATCTTCATATACGTATATTAATGGTAACCAACGTACTGATTTAATTGCAGGCGAAGGTGGTTATATATTTAAAAAAGAATTAAATGATGCGACTTGGACATTTATAGGTATATCACAAGCGATTGTATATAAAGCGGTATGGATGGACGCATTCCATTATTATGGATGCACAAATAGTACTTTATATCGTTATGTGAATAGTACGTATACAAGATCATTTATTTCTATTTCCACTTATATTACCAATGTCAATGCAATATACGGATTTAGAAATTCTAATAATACGATTATAGTTATCGTAGGAAATACAGGCATTTATTCTACTTCGAATTTTTCTTCAACACTCACAACAATTAACAATACAAACATCTATTATGATGTACATTCATTATTGATTTCGAATGTGAACCACGTGATTGCAGTTGGAGATAATATTATATCGGTTTCTATAAATAATGGTTCTACTTGGACTCATCAAAGTTCTCCTCATCAATGGAAATCAGTATATATTTCACCCACATTTGCTATTATTGGAGGAGACAACGGTGCACTTAAATATAGTGCATATCCATATACCACTTGGAACGATATACCTGAATCCATATTGAATTCATCTGGAAACAAAAATATACTGTCAAATATTAATATTAAACACTTAACAATGACAGACGCAAACACATTATTGTTGAATTATACTTCGACCGTATATGATTTGTTTACCAACACGTTAGGTTCCAGTTCCATATATTATTTATATTTGCCACAATTATTTAATCCATACGATAATTTTGTGTTTGATATTTCTGGAAGTACACATTTGGATGGAGATGTTTTTATTAAAAGAAATATACATACAAAAAACATTGCGACATTTGAAGGGAATGTAGAATCCACTTCATATACTAGTGGGACAGTTACGGTTGTCGGAGGAGTTGGAATTGTTGGAAACACAAACATAAGTAGAAATGTGGATATTGGTAAAACGGCTATTATCCGAAATACGGATTTGAGTGAAAACGCGTTAATGGTATTTGGTAATACGGTCATTACAAATAATACAAAGATATATGGAAATGCGGACATATCTCAAAACTTACGTGTATCATCTGTAGTGGATGCGTGTTTGAATTCATATCCTTATGGGGCATTGATTGTGAATGGAGGTGTCGGTATTCAAAAGAATGCATTCATAGGAAATTCTGTAAACATAGAAAACTCCGCAAGAATAGGAAATGCGTTGACTGTAGGAAATACAATTACTACGTCACAATTGATCATTAATGGTGATGATGCAATCAATTATTCAACTGGTGCTATTCAATTAGTCGGAGGGATGGGTATTTTGGGTAATTTATATGTAAAGGATTTGACTGTAACGGGTAATACAATAAACGATAATGAAACCAACATGAGTTCATTAGTGATTACATCTAATTTAAATGCAACAGATATTAGTTCGGGAGCAATGATAGTTTATGGTGGAGTTGGTATTCAAAAAGACATTTACATGGGTGGTAATGCATATTTGTTGCAGGGTATGAGTATTCTTGAACATTTGGATGTAAGTAAAAATTTAACGGTGGAAGGTAATTCTCATTTTATGGGTACAGTTACCATTGATACAAGTATCAATTTATTGCAAAATCAAACGGTTGAAGGAAATGTAATTGTGCAAGGGGATTCAATTGTAAATAATTTATTGGATGTTTCATTTTCTAGAATAAGAGGTAAATTAGATGTCTCTGGTGATATTACTGTAGATGGAAATCTAATAATGAATTCGAATGCAATTATAAATCAAAATATACAATGTTATGGAAATATAGATGTTTCAAATGTTGTTACTATTACAAATACGAATAATGCTATAAAAAATGGTGATGGCGGATCATTACATACATATGGAGGTGCAATGGTAGAAAAAAATATGATCATTTATGGAAATGTGGATATTTCAAACACATTAATTGCAAATTCGATTGTTTTAAATGGACAAAGGGCAACCAATTATAGAACGGGTGCGATTCAATTGGTAGGAGGTATGGGTATATCGGGAGAATTATACTCATCCAGTATTGTTTCTGAACGAATTGACGTGAGTAATATGAATGTATTAAAATCGTTGACAATCAGTTCAACTACGCAGTCAATAAATAGATATACAGGTGCACTTACCATTAGTGGAGGAGTAGGAATAGAAGGAAACACAAATATAGGAGGAAATGTGATTATATCTGGTAATACAAGACTAATTAGAACTACTGATATTTGTGGAAATATGACAAGTCAATATACAAATGTAGGCAGATTACGAGTAAGAGAAGAATTAGATATTTCAGGAACAACTAATATTGATGCGGACTTATTTGTAAATTTTGATCAATTCATTAGGGGTGGATTGGAGATAAACGGAAATACAACAATGAACGCATATATGGACGCTAGTTTTGGACGGGTGCGTGGTCTATTACAAACATATGTTACGGATAGTTCTTTTATTAGTTCTGCATTAGCAGTAGATGTATCGGGGCGTTTAAATGTAGATGGATTTACTGATTTATCATCCGGTAGAGTACGTAGTCGATTTGAAGTGGTGAATTTAGATATGTCAAACGGTAGGGTGACATCCGCATTGGATATTTCAGGACGTATGAGGGTAACAGGATTTACAGATTTATCTGGAGGTCGTGTTCGAAACAGATTAGAAGTTACCAATATAGATATGTCGTTTGGCTGGGCGCAAACGGCATTGGATATTTCAGGACGTATGAGAGTAGATGGATTCACTGATTTATTATCGGGTAGAGTACGAAACCGATTTGAAGTGGTGAATTTAGATTTGTCAAATGGTCGTGTAACAACTGCATTAGATATTTCTGGACGTATGACAGTAGATGGATTCACTGATTTATTATCAGGTAGAGTACGAAACCGATTTGAAGTGGTGAATT
>JACCED011954109.1_pt1 | contig 10515 bp, 9 predicted proteins | sample 7455021 | NCBI WGS metagenome assembly JACCED01 (sample SAMN15323456, study PRJNA562643) | freshwater metagenome | isolation source: river surface water | place: USA:Blue River Watershed | collected 2017-08-19 | reverse complement strand
GATTCTCCGATTCCCTAATTAGCATTGCCTTACCCAACGCATACAAGAGCAAGCTGTAAGGATGGTGATGAAGCGCAGCGATATTGAGATAAATCAACGCTGTCAGAACCCGGACTTTCCTCTTGTCATAGCCCTCTATTTCTAACCATTCCCCGAAGCGGCGCTCACACTCAACCAGAATTTGTTTGCGGTGAAAGTCATAGTTTATTTCGTCTGATTGCCAATCAACTGAATAGAAACCACCGGCGATGAGTTCATGGCAAATGATCAAGCCATGTAGTAGTTTGGCAAAATCGTAGTAAATATCGCCAGTGGAAAGGTCACCACCAAAGTCTTGTCGCCAGTCAAGAAAGGTGAACTGATTTGTTGCCGCGTTCCAGAGAATATTTTCGAAATGGAAGTCGCCATGGAATCGCCCTGGTAGTCCATCCGACAGCCAATCCCAATCAATCGAATCTAAAAGGCCATCGAGCTTTTGCATCGGAACACCGTTGATGGACTCTGTGCCGTCTTGGTAGCCAAAGTTTTTGTAAAACAGTGCTACTCTCTCGATTGTTTTATCACGGTAAAACTTCATGCATTTGGTGTTGAAGTCTTTTGCAGCAACCGGCGATAGCGTTTGCTTGTTCCAGAAACGCTTACAGTGCACAAGCAGTTGTTCAAACAAAGGTAGCGTCACAACCTCTGACATAACCTTGCCTTGTACCTTGCCGTAGCGATACATGTGGGGTTGCATACCGGTCACGGTTGGTACGAAGCTCTCCAGCTCTTGCACGCGTTTGACGCGGTTGGCGATGAAATTTTGATCGTCTGAAAACTTGATGACTTGATTATCAACAAACCAGATCGCCTCATTAGCTTTTTCGAGGATGTTTGGGGCATCAGGCTCTTGGTAAATGGCCCTGGCGCGGGCCAAAGCGGGTGGATTACCGGTGTCGTACCAGGTAAAACCATGCGCCTTGATGTTGCATGATAAAAAGGCGCGCATGCCGTGAGCTTCCCCTTTTTCGATAGCTTCTGAACCACCATCTTGCATGGCTGCCCAAAACAACTGGTAGTCCTGAATGCCTGCTAAGCCGATATAGGCTTTGTGGGTGTCGCCTTTGCCCACACCTTTTTCGCAAACATCTGCTACTTGGTCGCCTTGGATTGCAAGCGTGCGATACGGTTGCAGGTCGGCTACCTCCGAGTATGCCATCCAATTCTCAACTGGGGCAGGGATAGGTTCCCTCACCAAAGTGTCGCAAGACATAAAGACAAAGGGTTGCTGCAGGTACTGCTTGCAGGCTAACAGGCTCAAACCCAAGCCCGAACCTGGCCCTTCGAATGGATCAACCTCGGCAAAGAAAATTTGACGCTCTGGGTAGGCCAGTTCTACAAACTCGCGAATAAGTTGACCCTTGTGTCCCAAAGCAATGACAAACTCTGTATCTGCCGGACATTGCTCAATAAGGTGCGAAAGGGTTGGCCGGTTCGCGATACCAACAAGTGACTTGTTAATAAATTTAGTCAAGTCGCCAAGTCTGGAGCCAGTGCCGGCCATGGGGATGCAAACCCTGTAGCTCATTGGGGTACACGTTTGTAGTCGTCAACCAACCTAACCACGTCTTCCATTTCTGGCGTTGACGCCTCAAGGTAAACGGTGTCCTCAACGCCTTCCATGCGGTGGATGAGCCCTGGAGGAATTGTGATGGTGTCTCCCGCACGGTAATGTTTGTCAACCAAAGTATCTTGCGTTTCGCCTTGGATGATATTTAGCACACCGGAAAGGACATAAATGGTTTCTTTTTTGATGTTGTGGTACTGCAAGCTACAGCGATGCCCGGCCCACATGGTGAGCTTTTTAACCATGTATTTATCGTTGATCTCGATCACCTCTTCGCGACCCCAAGGTTTGTCAATAATTTGATTAGTGCTCATGTTTAATCCAATCAGACTTTGTATTGAATATATTCAGGATGGAATTCGAAGAACTTGTCATAGAAGCTCTTGACGTATTGTTGCATTGACCAGTGGCTGTTAAATCCGTACTTTTTACGCATCCAGTGGCGCCCTTCAGCAATGTAGCGTTGTAGGTTTTCTTCGTAGCCTTGCGTTTTGATCTGATCAGCATGGTCAAGCAGATGTGACTCGTTTTCGCCCGCCCAAACGTCAGTCGTAATAGCTGCGGCCCAGTCATTGGCGTATGCTTTGGCAATCAGCTCGTTTTCACAACCATGACCACGGAAATTGGTGCCATCAAAGAGAAAGTCTATTGTGTCTGGTTGCTCTTTGTCACAAATCATCTCTACAAATTCACGTCGCAGTAAGTAGGCGTTGTTATGGATAAACCAAAAGTATTTGGTGTGCTCTTGTGCAAGAAGCAGTCGCTCGCCCCAACGTTCAGAGCAGGGTGAAAGAATGCCAACCCTGGTGTGTTTGTCTAGCAGACTGACCAGTGGCGCAAGAGTTGGACCAGCTTTGAATTCGGTGTCGTTGGTGAGCAAAAAGAATGCATCGTATTGCTCAAACTTGCCTTCCTTTAATAGTTGAATTAGTCCAAAGTTCATGCCTCTGCCATAACGTAAACCATCCCGCATAACTTCAGGTGCGTTGGCATGCCATGTAGTGTGTCGACTTAATTTGTTGGCATCTGAACCCGCTTCGACCACATAGATGTCGGTGAGGTCACCATCGAATTTAGTTAGATGCTCATAGAGTCGGTCCGTTACCTCAGGGAGATTACGGTTGAGGATGATTGTGGCTATGCGCTTCATACAGTTCTCATCAAACGGAAGTTGCGGAAATATCTCAAGATGCTTTGCTTGACTTGTTCTTTAAGGTGTTGCTCAAGGTCCAACCCTTTTTTAGCAAGCTCTTTTCCAGCTTCAAGCTTTAGCTCTTCGCACAAGGGCGTGGAGAAGACATAGTGACCCGCAATTAATGATCGGTCACGGTCAGTGGCTGTTGTATTATCGATCATCCACTTGTCCCACTTATTGGAATCAAAGGCGATTTTTAAGAACCGCTCAGCCAAGTGCGCCAACCCGTTGGCTTCTAATATGTTGACCAACGCTTTACTTTCTGCAACACCAAATTCAGGAGCGACATTGGCAGCATGGATGCCTAAACGTGGATGCCATTGCAGGGCATCATCAGACAGATAGTCGGTATTGTGTTCTTTCATCAAAATACCGTGCCTATTGCAAATTTCGATCATTTTCGGAAGTTGAATTTCAGCCGGGATTTCATTGGCAACGCGAACGGGTGACTCAAATGAACCCACATTTCGCATTTCCATAACCCGTGTGCCACATTGAATAACTACAAATGTTGGTTGTGGAATTTTGTTCTGAGTACAGAATTTTTTGATGGCGTTAAGCGTGTAGTCCAATTCCTCTTGAGAGTTAGTACTGCCACTTTGTTCTTCGGTGCCTACTTCAAAAATCACTTCTTGCCTTGATTGCTGTGCTTGCGTCCAGCAAAAATCATAAAGGTCAAAGACACGGTCAAGAACTTCGTCCACATCTGGTTGGCCGTGGATGTCAACACTTGGGTCAATGTGCAAAACCTGAAACCCGGCGGCTATATCTGCACTGTAAGAAGCTTTGGCAGAGTCCATGGCACGCCGCAAGCCGAGTTTCTCGTCTTTTTCTTTAATGCTCTGCCATGGACCACCATGATCACGCGCCAGAAGAATCTTGCCCTTTTTGTCTTTGTCGGTTACGTAACGGGCAAATTCTTGCGTTGTCCAGTTGTTAACGTACCCTCCGCCAAACTCTTCTGAGTCAATTTGGCGGCGACTGGCGATCATCAATATTGGTACTTCATGTTCGTTGGCTAGCTCAATGGTGGCATCAACACAATTGACACTCATTGGGCCGACACCTAACAATGTGCAGTGCCTTTTTTGCAAAAACGACTGAAGTCTTTGTTTAATCATACTGTCCACTCTCCCGAGAGTTTAAGTTGTGCATTTGGTAACTCGTCAGGGTTAAAAGGGGTAAAGAACTTTTCCATGATGTGTAAGCAAGCCTCAGCAACCGCACGCTCACCACCAGAACGCTCTGTGACAAAGTTGGCGTGTTGCTTTGCGAGCTTGTCTGCGTTTGCAGGAGCAATTGAGTAGCCAACTTCACGCATCACATAATGATCAAAAATACCATCACCCATGTAGATTACATTCTCAAGCGGGTAACGCTCTTTGATCCAATCTATTCGTCGAATAGTGCTGACAATATCTAACTCGTATTTCATATCGTCGACTATCCGTCTTTTTGAAATAGGAAATCCTTTTTTATCACCCGTTACAAATCGAATATCAACATTTGTTTTCAACAATGAAAGTCCATCATTATCATCAGGGCCGAATATTTTCATCACCTTTCCTTCTGCTGAATAAAAAAAATGGCCGGTTGTCATGACGCCATCAACATCTACAATAAAGCAAGTTGGTCGACATTTCTTTTTTTTGATCATTTTACAAACCATGAAAAATGTTACTCAAATTTAATATTCATATGACGAAGAGTATCATAAATCAACCCTTAAATTGACTTATAAAATTATTTCTGATTTTTATAATTAATTTATATGCCAATGTTTTTCCATAATTTCTATATAACTTTTGACGAAATCTTGATATTAAAAATGATAATGGAAAAAACATTATTCTATTAAAAGACAAGAAATACAAAATATATTTAGATGTTGCATACCATGCATTATCCATCACTCGTCTGTAATAAGAATCGATTGATAACATATTTTCAACTATTGGATTACCAGATTTATCAATCTGCAAAATTCTATCTCTCCAGGAAAATGGTATGTCATCAATATGGCAATTCATATCAGGGCCAGTATTGTTTATATAGCGACACTCTTTAGCCATAGGATTAATATTTACAATCCCCTCAATATAGTCATCATAACCGTATCTTATTTTAATAGATTTTTCAAAAAAACCATTTGGAATGAACAACGGCTGAGGAGATACAGCCAAATCGGGCCAGAACTTTATGTGAGACGAAGCATCATAGTGTCTACATATTTCATTCTTTGGGACGATTATAATTTGTTTAATATCTTTCGAAAAGTATGACGTCAAGTCTTCTAATCTTATTACTCTTCCATTGTTTTTATTGCTTTCAAAAAGGAATAATAATGTTTTAAGTCTAAATATTTGGATTGAATCGCCGCAGAATTTATTCATCTTCAATGCAAGACAAAAATCATTCTCATATACTATCTTTGGATATACAAAATCCCAACGTCCCCATAAACCACGATCCATTCCTGTCATATTTAATAAATCAGACATGTGTGAGTAATAAATTCCGATATGATACTCGGAATATTGTCGCTCTAAAATTTCGGCAGTGGCTATATATTTATCCAGATTTATATCTCTTCCAATAAAGGGATGATCGTTATTAGGACTAAAGAAAACCCAAGGATTACCTTCAAACGCAGATTTTAGAGCGTCGATATATTTTTTAGCTGTATCAGACCTCCCTATAGATACTTTTGCATTAGGGAATATGTATTGACAGTAATTTTTAAATTCTCCTTCCTGCGTCTTATCTTGACACTCAAATCTTATAATAACTTCAGAAAATTTTAGATAGCTATAAGTTGCAAGTGTATACTTAGTAATATCCAACTTATTTCTAAATCTAAATGAAGCGCATGAGTTTCTAATTTTATTATCAATTATTGATCTATGATTATTCTGATTAATTTTTTCTCCCACATCTTCAACAGATTCAATTAATTCAGAAACAATGTAAATATCAAAAAATAGTGCGGTCATCAGAATTTATTATTTTTTAATCAAATTTTTGTACGAATTGAAGTTTCTTAAAATTCTTGTAATTCTTATTATTCTATTTGGTGTTGCCAGTAATATCAGATATTTGTTAAAGCTTTTATTTAGTTTGAGACTTACAAAAAATCTTATTAAGAAAAGTTTGTAAATATTGAATAAACCAGCCAATGAAATCATAGAAATTAAATAAGTTGCATAGCTGTACTTTTTATTAAAGGCATCAAATTTTTCATATTCATTTTTATTTAAGTAATTAAGCATTAATGCATTGTTAAGTGCCAAATTCAACTTCCCAATATAAGCTCTGTCTATCCAGCTTATTTTTCTTTTTAATAATGGATCATTTATAAAGAAATTTATTAGCATCATATTGTCTGGAAGAGAATCGTAAATCACTGCTGATGAATTTCCGCTCCATATTCGATACTTTAATAATGGTTTCCTTATGATCCCAACAGGGCCATATAGTTTGGCAATTGTTAGGAAAAATCCAAAATCTGCTGCCTGCCCATGCAAGTCTGGCCTTTGTCTAAGTGAGTGATCTTCATTCAATATTTTTTGACGAACCATGAATGATGGGGAGAGACATGTTACGTTTGATCTCAATGCACCAAAAAATAGATTTTCATAAGTAAACAGTTCGGATCCTGAATTTATTGATACTGAGTTCTTAGAGAAACCTATGAATCGATCATTTTGGTCTATAAATATACCCTCTGTGAATACAGCAGGTGATTCTGTATTTAACTCCATAAATCTTACTTGTTCTTCTATAATTTTTTCTGAGTAAAGATCATCTCCATTATACAATGTCACATATTTAGCTTTATTTTTTTCTTGTGCAAGATTAATGCAGAAATTCATATTTTCAAACAAGCCTGGTTTTGTATTCCTTTTATATATTTTAATACGATCATCTTTATAGCTCAATAAAATTTCCAATGTTTTATCTTGGGATTCGTCATAAGAAATATTTATTTCGATATTTTTGTAACTTTGATTCAATATTGACTGCAATGTTTTCGCTATTGTTTTTTCAGAGTTGTAAATAGGCAGAAAAACTGCTACAAGCGGGTTTAATTCAGAATGCATAATAATAATTATAAATTGGCTGGTATTTTTTGAACATATTAATTTTATTTATTAATTTTTATTATAATTTTAATATCCGGCATCTTATTTTATATTCCTCTTTTCAGAGCATTAAGCTTCTCCATAATTTTCTTCTTCTCTTTATAACTATGATTTTTTTCTTTTATTGCAATATTATTTAGTAATCTTGTATAAATGCAATTAGGAGTCAACCATAGCAATATAGTTAATAATGCATGCGGCACTGATAATAATAATAATAATTTCAGAAATTTATATTTTGGAAATATCTCTTTAATTGATCGCGTTGTGAAGTCAACTGGCTCCAATAACTTCCATAGTAATAATTCCTTTATGTTTCTCAGTGAATATAATTCGCGCAACATCAATCCATAAAAAAAACAATGATTTTCATTAATTGATTTCTTTACTAAGGATATTGCAGATATTTTAAGCAAATTTACATAGTACCAATCTCCAATACTCCAAAATAGTTGCACATTATTTGGAGACTGCTTGACGACTGCCTCTTGAAATATCTGAACATTGCCTGTCTGGATATACTTTAGAAATAAATAGATGTGCGGCCAGGGCATTCTTTTTTCAATAACCTCCTCCATCTCCTTCATCTCTTGAAGCATAGGCAGAACTGTTGCCGGAAACACATGCATACCTATAAATCCGTATCTATATAATCCTGTACGTAACACCATAGCTCTGGATGATTTAGAATCATACCTTCCGGCTATCATATTTCCAATAAGAATTTCTTTTCTCGAATCATCTTCAACACCTACCAACACCCAATCTGTAGTATTGGACAATTTCAGAAAAATCATCAATTTTTTGAAATTCTCAATATTAAAATCATCATCATCACCAATCAACATTACCCATTTACCGGTAGCCATTGCGGAGACAGCAATAAAATTTCTTGTTGCTCCAATATTTTCTATTTGCTTTTGAATCTTTAGTTGAAACTTTGAGCGATATTTATTTATAACGGCTATCGTGTCATCTGTTGAGTTATTGTCAGATATGCATACCTCCACATTATCACCATATTTTTTCACTATAATTTCTAGCGTTTTGAATAAATCATTTATGCAATGTGATCTATTGAAAGTTGGTATGCAAATTGATAATGTAGGTATTTTAGCTTCACACTGGCTTTGAATATTTTCCGAGTTTGTTAACAATTTTTTCCTTGGCTGTTTATGCAAAGTTTATTCTTACTTCTTTAAAAAATTTTCTAATTCTTGTAAAATGCTATCTAATGAAGTCAACGCAGGCTGATAACCAAAATTTGAAGCAGATTTATTTATTGAGTAGTAATTATTTTTAATTCCTGTAGCACTTGTATTAGAAATCCCTTTTACTATTTCATATTGCAATCCATATTTTTTTTGCAGAGTACTTAGGAGGGTCTGCTTATCAATTGGTGCGACGCTGTAACAATCAACAGCATCATTAGCGGCTGGCGAACTAAGTATAGATCTAACCAAGTTGAATAAATCCTCTGGGGCAATAAAGTCTCGTGCCATATAATCTGACGAGGTCTTCAATACAGTGTTATTCTGAATTGCACGCACTATGTCGGTGATTAGGAATCTCGAATCCATATCTTGGGTACGGCTGAAATAGTTGAATACTCTTATGTCAACAATCGCTAGATGCGCTTGGGCACGATGTCGGCATTCAGCATGCAGCTTGGCGACCCCATACCAGTCTTTCGGCTTCAGGTTGTTAATAGGCACATTGGCACTGGTATTGCTATCTACAGGTATATCAAAACTCGCGCCATAGGCAGCGCCGCTGCTCAGGAAGATGTACCGGCAAGCAGCGTTTTGTCGCATGTAGTCTAGCGCCAGATCGTCGTATTTCAGTGTGACGTCAAAGATCGAGGCGCCCATTGCCGCTGCTTGGGCCGGATTTCCCACGCCGACGAAATTGAGAAGGACGTCAAAGTGCTGGTCGGCGCTGAAGGCTGTGAAATCGGCAACCGCATATTGGCCAACCATTCCTACGCTTGCCAGCCACTGCGACACGGCCACTGGCCGGCGCGCGTAAAGCACCAACTCATGGTTGGTCTGCGCAGAAAACGACAGCACCAGGTCTTTGGCTATCTGGCTGGTGGCACCGAGGATGGCTATACGCATAGCGACTCCATCGTCAAACCGCCTTGAGCGTTTAAGGTCGACTGTTTTGCCACCATGCCACAAACTTTTGAATCAAGAGATTTAATTACGATTCTGGCCAACAACTCTGGCCTTACCGTGGTAGCCTCTAGTAGCCAACTACCAAAGCCCCCGTCCATCAAATGATCCTCAACGGTGATGACGCGCTCAAATTTTTGTATCTGTTTGGCTTGCGAGTTTTTAATCTTCATGCTCCACAACGGCATTGAGTTGAGTGAGCAAAACCTCATTCCAGGGTTCTTGGTCAATAGCTGGTTTACAAGCTCCATGGTTGCCCCGGTTGTTAAATATGTAGTGCCTCCCTTTTCCCCGTCTCGAATGCTCAGCCATTTTCCTGGAGACACCTCTGGCACCTCTTGGTGCATACACGGCTCACCTGCCTTGCCCAAGCGAAGGTAGCTTGGCTGTGGATTATTGATAAGATACCGGATACAAGCTCGTACCTCCATAGGGTCACCTGGGGCTGCAATTAGCATGTTCGGCATCACGCGCATCAACGCATAGTCTTGCACTGCATGGTGTGAGTAACCAAGGTTTCCATAAGCCAGTCCGCCTCCAACTGCCACGACCGTGACTGGGAAGTTGTGGTAGTCCACGTCATTGCGAATCTGCTCGGCGCACCTAAACGTCGGAAAATTCGCAATTGAATAGACAAAAACATGAAAGCCTTCCGAAGCCAATCCAGCGGCCAAGCCCATCATGTTCTGCTCGGCCACGCCTGCATTGAAAAAACGCTTAGGAAAGCGCTTTGCAAAAGTCTCAACAACGCCGTAGCCCAAATCACCAACTACTAGTGCGATGTTTTTGTTAATTTCTGCCGCGGCAACAAGCTCATCGATAAAAGCGTTACGCATGAGTCACCTCAAGTTCGGCCAGCGCCATGGCCAGTTGTTCGTCATTTGGGTTCTTGTAGTGCCATTCAACGCGGTTCTCCATGAAACTTACACCTTTCCCTTTGGTGGTGTGGGCGATGATGACCGAAGGTTTTTCATGGGAAATAATGGATAGTGCCTCGGTAATTAGTTGATGATCGTGTCCATCGATTTCATGCACTGCGCAACCAAAGGCCTTCAATTTATCAACGAGTGGCTCAAGACCCAGTGTGTTCGCTACCGAATCAAGACTCTGGAGTTTGTTGTAATCAATGACAGCCGTAAGGTTGACCAGCTTATGGTGAGCCGCGAACATTAGAGCCTCCCAGTTCGACCCTTCATCCATCTCGCCATCACTCAATAAAACAAAAGTCCGCCATCTTTCACTTCGCGTTTTTGCTGCCAATGCTTTACCGACTCCAAAAGGTAAACCATGACCAAGTGAGCCAGTTGAAAACTCAACACCGTTTACCTTGTGGCTAATGTGGTTCATCAACCATGAAAAATCATCACCATAAGTCTCCATCTGCTCTTTAGGGATAAG
>JACCED010457124.1_pt1 | contig 10518 bp, 8 predicted proteins | sample 7455021 | NCBI WGS metagenome assembly JACCED01 (sample SAMN15323456, study PRJNA562643) | freshwater metagenome | isolation source: river surface water | place: USA:Blue River Watershed | collected 2017-08-19 | reverse complement strand
GGAAAGGGCCTGTAGACAACTACGAAGTGGTTGATGGGGCGATTGGGTGTAAGGCCGGCAAGGGCGGAACCATCTACGGTGAGGAGGAGTACGCGAACTTCAAGGCGAGGGTGGAGTTTCAGGTGCCAGCGGGTGGTAACAATGGGTTGGCGATTCGTTACCCTGGGCAGGGGGACACGGCGTACGTTGGGTTGTGTGAGCTGCAGGTTCTTGACGATAGCTCGCCGAAGTACGCGAAGCTGGATTCTCGGCAGTACCATGGGTCTGTGTACGGCGTGGTTGCGGCGCATCGGGGTTATCAGCGTCCTGTGGGTGAGTGGAACTTCCAGGAGGTGACGGTGGATGGATCAAAAATCCGCGTGGAGTTGAATGGCAGCGTCATTGTGAATGCGGACGTCGCGACCATCACCGAGTTCATGGGTGGCAAACCGCATCCAGGCATCGGTCGTACGTCAGGCTTCTTCGGGTTCGCCGGGCATGGGGATGCTGTCAAGTTTCGCGCTATCAGCGTTTTAAAACTGCCCTAAGAGTTCCTGCCACGAAGGTTAGAAAGGCCGCTCCCGTTTTGGGGCGGCCTTTTCACATTTATGCAACAACGCCCAAAGGACGCTAGGTTGGTCAGGCTGAAAGTCTTTGAGTCGGGAAATGAGGGGAAGGTTCCATGCCGTCTGTGCGATGCCGACATTTATGGGTTTGCGGATTAGGGGTTTGAATCAAATGATTCATGATGATGTTGAGTCGAACTTTGGGTCTTTTGCTGTGTGCGGTTTGGTGCGCTTCGGGTGTCGCCGGAGTCGTTGGGTTCGATATAACAGGTAAAAAGGCCTCTCAAGAAACGGGTTATGAGGAAATAACGGGGGTGATGCGGTTTGAGGTTGATCCGACCCATCCGCAAAATGCTTTGATTGCGGATATTGCATTGGCCCCGGTGAATGGCGCTGGCCGAGTCGAGTTTGCCGCGGATGTCCGTATTTTGAGTCCAGTTGACAGACCCGCCCTCAATGCGCCTGCGTGGTTTGAAATTCCTAATCGCGGTGGGAAGACTGGCGTTCCCAAGGGTCTTGGCGGCAAAGGGTTCACATTCATTCAGGTTGGATGGGAGTTTGATGTTTCGAGCGAGGAGGGAAAGCTGGCGCTTCGCGTTCCCCGCGCGCGGAATATCGACGGGAGTCCGGTTCCCGGAATGGTCAGTGCGCTGTTTACTCCGGACAAGCGACAGGCGGCGTTCGAGTTATCGGATTTGAGGGATTATCCGCCCACTGATCTTGATGGGTCCTCCAGGCGCCTCATCATCCGCGATCGGGCGGCTTTTCCGGGTGGTCGTGTGGTTCCGAGCGATTGCTGGAGCATCGAAGGGGGTAAAGTTTTTGTGCAAGAGGGGCTTGTTGCGGGGAAGACATACGAGGTTTCTTACGCATCCGAGGGGCCTCCGGTGGCGGGACTGGGGTATGCGGCTGTTCGGGACGCGGTGGAATGGTTTCGCCATGACAGCGCGGCGCCTGTTCGTGTGTCGCTGGCTTATGCTTTCGGATCCTCTCAATGCGGCCGATTTTTGAGGGATTTGGTTTATCTTGGATTTAACACAGGCGAGCACGGCAGGGCTGTGTTCGATGGAGTCATGGCCCACATTGCGGGTGCAGGACGGCTTGTCTTGAACCGGAGGTGGGCAACTCCGCGGAGTCTGGCTGGGTACGAAACGGCTTCATATCCCTTTGCTGACAGGGCGTTTCACGACATGGCAAGTGGAGCCAAGGAAGGGCTTTTGGAGAATCCGAGGGTGCGCCATGCGCCCAAGATTTTTTACACGAATATGGGGGCAGAATACTGGGGAGGCGGTCGTGTGGCGGCTTTGACGCATCTTGATCCAGAGGGGAAGGCTGATCGGGATTTTCCTGAGAATGTAAGATCGTATTTTTTTTCTGGGACTGCGCATGGCCCCTCTGGGTTTCCTCCCTCAGCGCCGGTTAAGGGAGGGTTGCGTGGTAATCCGGTGAATCCGAATCCATCGATTTTGGCGCTTCGTCACGCAATGCATCATTGGGTTTCGGAGGGGATTGAGCCTCCGAAGAGCGTTGTTCCGCGGTTGAGCGAGGGCACGTTGACGGATATCCGCGAGTTGAGTTTTCCGAGGGTGCCGGGTGTTCCTTCACCGAGCGGGATCGTTGCGGGTGTTCGGGTGGCAAATCTGCTTTTGCCAGGAGGCGCTGGGGCGGGTGAAGCGCTGCCGCTGGTTGTTCCGGGGGTGGATGGGGACGGGCACGATCTCGGTGGAATCCGGATGCCTGAAGTTGCCGTCCCTTTGGGAACGGCGCTCGGATGGGTATTCCGTTCGGAGTCCGTTGGATCGCCCGAGGAGTTGTATTTGCTGCGCGGCGCTTGGATTCCTTTCGCGCGGACGCGGATTGAGCGGGATGGGAAGGTGGACAGTCGGCTGTCGATCGAAGAGCGGTATCCCAATCGGGATGCGTATCTTGCCCGCATTGAGGCTGCCGCGCGCGAGTTGGTGGGCCGTCGATTTTTATTGGAGAGTGAGGTCCAGAGTCAGATTCAGTTGGCTGGAGCTCGATGGGATTGGGTGATGGGTGGATTAGGTCGATGATCGTTTGGATGGGCGCTTGATGGTGGATGGTGTTGTCGATGAGCATGTCATGCATGCGACGTATTGTGTTTGGTCTCGGAATTTGGATTTCTGTGGTGGTCGGTGTTTCCGCCGTTGAGCCGGTGGTGGTTAAGGATGTTGCGTATTCTGCGACGGACGACCGATTCCGTTCCTTGGATGTTTACTCGCCGAGAGAGGGTGAGGGGTATCCGGTTGTGGTTTGGATTCATGGAGGTGGCTGGACGAAAGGGGATAAATCGGGATTGAAGGACAAGCCGGCGGCCTTCGTTGGAAGAGGCTATGTTTTGGTTTCAATCAACTATCGGATGCTGCCAGATGTTCCGCTCAGCGAGATGATGAGTGACATCGCGACTGCGTTGCGGTGGGTGAGAGACAGCATTTCGAAGCACAGAGGCGATCCAGATCGATTGTTTGTGATGGGGCACTCTGCTGGCGCTCATTTGGCGGCGTTGATTTGCACCGATGGACGTTACCTGACGGCAGCCGGTGTTCCCTTGAAGGCGTTGAAGGGATGTATTCCGATTGACGTTTCAGCCTACGATATTCCCAAGCGCATTAGGGATTTGGACGATGGGATTTCGAAGAACTTCCGCTCGGTTTTTGGAACGGACGAAGCGGTTCAGCGGGAGTTTTCTCCGATTACCTTTGTTCGAGAGGGGGCTGTAATTCCGCCGTTTCTGATTCTTCATGTGGCGTCGCGTACGGACACGCGTGCGCAAGCGCACGGGTTGGCTGTCGTCCTAAATCGGTGTGGCTTCGCGGCGAGCGTGGTGGCGGGGGAGGGAAAGACGCATGGAACGATTGGGAGTGATTTGGGGCGCGATGGGGATGCGCCCAGCGAGGCCATTTGGCGCTTTTTGAAGGAGACAAGCGTCCGCTGAGGGAGGTTTTGCTCGGTGGAAGGTTCGTTTTGAGACGGCTGGGTGTGCTTTGCACTTCAGTTGTTTAGCCTCGCAAAGGGCGTCCCGCATCTTCTTATTTGGAACTATTCTTGATAAAAACAAGAGAGACGGGCAATGTTTTCAGATGTCCCTCTCCCAGCAACTCCCATCGCCTGCCACCGTGGCGGTCCTTCCGGCGCGGAAGGGGCGTCGACAGACGGAGCAGCGGCGAGCCGTGTTTGATGCATTGATGGCAAAGGCTGATCACCCGACCGCGGTTGAGGTTTTCATGCGTGTGAAGGGGCGGTTGCCCTCAATTTCACTGGCAACGGTTTACAACTGTCTCGATACGCTGGTGGAGTGCGGAGTCGTACGCATGGTGCATCGGGATCGCGAGCCGTCTCGCTTTTGTGCGAACCTTCAGGACCACGCACATTTTTTCTGCACGAACTGCGGTTCCGTGACGGATTTGCCGCTTCGCAAGCCATTCGAGGCAAGCAGTTTATGGGATTTGCCGGAGGGGGTCTCGGTCCTCCAGCAGGATACGACGTTCCGCGGTTTGTGTGGGTCGTGCTCGGCCTCCAAGGGCGGAGTTGTCGCTCCTGAAACGGGCGGCATGGTTGGCGGGGACGCGGAAGCTGGTGGTGCTGCTTCGGCGGCGGTGTAGGGAAGAATGTTTGAACGATTTTATTTATGAGCCTGATCATCAAAGATCTGTATGCAAAGGTGGCCGGAGGTGGAGAAATCCTTCGGGGGTTGAACTTGGAAATTGAGAAGGGTCGAGTCCATGCGGTGATGGGGCCCAACGGATCGGGGAAGAGCACCTTATCGAAAGTGGTTTCGGGGCACCCAGACTACGAGATCACGGGTGGGGACATTTTGATGGACGGAGTGAGTTTGGTTGGGATGGAACCGGATGAGCGAGCCCGTGCGGGGGTATTCATGGCGTTTCAGTATCCGGTAGAGATTCCGGGGGTGAGTAACGCCAACTTTATTCGTGCGGCGCTCCAAGCGCGATTGTCTGAGGGGGAAGAGTTTGAAGCGACGGCGTTCTACGGGGATTTGTATCGGGAAATGGACGCTTTAGAGATTCCGAGGACGTTTACGTCGCGGTCGGTGAACGAGGGTTTCTCTGGCGGGGAAAAGAAGCGGAATGAAGTGCTTCAGATGGCGATGCTGAAGCCGAGGTACGCGATTTTGGACGAGACAGATTCGGGATTGGACATTGACGCGTTGAAGACGGTTTCTGCGGGGGTGAACGCTCAGCGTGGACCGAGTGTTGGGATGTTGGTGATTACGCATTACCAGCGTTTGCTGGATTACATTCAGCCGGACGTGGTTCATGTGCTGGTGGGGGGTCGCATTGTGCGCACGGGACCGCCGTCGCTGGCGTTGGAGTTGGAGGAGCGCGGGTACGATTGGATTCGCGAGGAGGTGGGTCAGTCAGCCTGTGAGCTTGCTGGCGTTTGATTGAGTTGGACAAACCACAAAACTGAGTTGAACGAGATATGTCCGTAGAGACCCTTCAGCAGCTTGATATCGACCGCGCGCGTGGTGATTTTGCCTATCCTGAGCAGCATCAATATGATGCAGGGTACGGATTGAGTCATGACACGATAGATTACATTGCGGAGGTGAAGGGCGAGCCGGACTGGATTCGGGAGTTTCGGCATCGTGCGCTTGACGTTTTTGAGTCGAAGCCGATGCCAACGCATTGGGCAACTCGAGATTTGGAGAACATTGAGTTTCAGAAGATTCGCTATTATCTGGCGCACGGTCAGCGTCCAACTCGGTCTTGGGAGGACGTTCCGGACGACATGAAGCAGACGTTTGAGCGTCTGGGGATTCCGGAGCAGGAGCGCAAGTTTTTAGCGGGGGTGGAGGCTCAGTTTGATTCAGAGGCGGTTTATTCCAATATCAAGAAAGCGCTTGGTGACCAGGGCGTTATTTTTGTGGGTTCGACCGAAGGACTGAAGGAGCATCCGGAGATTTTCCGTAAATGGTTTGGGAAGGTGATTCCCACGGGAGACAACAAGTTTAGCGCGTTGAACTCTGCCGTTTTTTCGGGTGGGTCGTTTATTTACGTTCCGCCGGGGGTGAAGGTTAAGCACCCGTTGCAGGCGTATTTTCGGATTAACGCCGAGAACTTTGGTCAGTTTGAGCGGACGCTAATCATTGCGGACGAGGGTTCGGAGGTGATGTACATGGAGGGTTGCACGGCGCCCAAGTTTGAGACGGCCACGTTGCATTCTGCGGTGGTGGAGTTGGTTGCGATGAAGGGGGCAAAAATTCAGTACGTGACGGTTCAGAACTGGAGTTCGAATGTGTTCAACCTGGTGACGAAACGGGCGGTGGCGCACGAGGAAGCAGAGGTGAAGTGGATTGACTGCAATATTGGGTCGCGGCTGACGATGAAGTATCCGGGCGTGGTGCTCAAGGGGCGGAAGGCGCGTGGCGAGGTGATTTCTATCGCGCTGGCAAACAGCGGGCAGCATCAGGATACGGGGGCGAAGATGATTCACGCGGCGGACGAGACGACCTCGAATGTGGTATCGAAGTCGATTTCGATTGGAGAGGGTCGGGCGACATACCGAGGGGTGGTGCACGTGCCACGTCATCTGAAGGGCTGTCGCAACAATACGGAGTGCGATGCGTTGTTGATTAACAGCAACAGTCGGACGGACACGTACCCGGCGATTACGGTGCGGGGGTCACAGAATGCGGTTCAGCACGAGGCGAGTGTGAGTCAGGTGAGTGCGCAGCAGATTTTCTACATGCAGCAGCGCGGGTTGACGGAGGCTCAAGCGATGTCGTTGTCGGTGAACGGGTTTGTGAATGACTTGGTTCGGGAGTTTCCGATGGAGTACTCGGTGGAGTTGAAGCGGTTGATTGATTTGGAGATGGAAGGTTCCGTGGGGTGAGTTGGGCTGAGTCTGTTTGGTTGATTTCGAGCATGGAGAAGACATTTGAAGCTGGTTGGGGGCGCGAGTTGCGTGAACGTGCCAAGGAGATGGTTGATCGGGGACGTGCGCCGATTCGTACGGATGAGGCTTGGCGGTTTTCGCCGGTGGGAGAGTTCAGTGACCGAGCGTTTGGGGAGATTCAGCCGCATGGTGCCGGCTTGCTTGAGTCATCGCCGTTGTTTGCGCAAGGGGTTGTGGCTGCCCGGATGGTGACGTGGAACGGCAGGTTGATTTCCTGCGAGGCTCCTGACCTTGGCTGGGGTTCGTTGACGGGCTTGTCTGGCGGGGGGCATCCGGAATGGGTTCGTCGAGTGTTGGAGGATGTGTCGGCTCCGGTGGGTTCTGATCGATTTGCTGCGATTCATCGTGCGGAGGTTGAGGAAGGGGCGGTGGTTGAGGTGAGCGGCGTGTTGAGTGAAGGGCGTGTGATTGAGGTGGTGCATTTTGTTGAGGGGAGCGGTGTTAGGGTTGCGCCGTTCTGTGGGGTTCGCGTGCGTTCGGGAGCGCAGGCGACGGTGGTCGAGCGGTTTGTTGGCGTGGGTGAGGCGGATGTGACGGTTGTGGGTTGCACGCACCTAGAGGTCGAGACGGGCGGGTTGCTACGGTACGCGTCTCTTCAAGAGTTTGGGTGCAAGACGGTTTCGGTTCAGATGAATCGCGTTTGTGTTGGGGGGGGTGGACGCGCGAGCTTGCTTGGTTTGCACCTTGGTGGGCGGGTTTCTCGGGTGGAGACAGCGGCCTCGATTTTGGGTGCGGGCGCATCTTGCGAGATGCTTTCAGCGTGTCACGCAACGGGATCGAGATGGTTTGACCAGAGAACCTTACAGGATCATGTGGGCGCTGATGCAACGAGTGACCTCTTGTTCAAGAATGCGTTGGATGATGGGGCGCGCTCGGTGTTTTCGGGATTGATTCGTGTGGGGCGCGAGGCGCATCGAACGGATGCGTATCAGAAGGTGCGTAACTTGGTGCTTTCCGATGAGGCGGAGGCCAACTCGATGCCGGGTCTGGAGATTTTGGCGGATGAGGTTCGCTGTTCGCATGGCGCGACAACGGGTCAGCTTGATCCGGAGGAGCTATTTTATTTGAAGGCGCGGGGCATTCCTGATGTGGCGGCGCGACGACTTATCACGGGAGGGTTCTTGAACGAGGCGGTTGATCGGTTCTCGGATGCGGTCGTGCGGGACGCCTTTTCGACGAAGGTTGCAATGGCTTTGTCTGGCTCTGCCTCGACCTGAGGTCTTCTGCGTGCGAGGGTTTTCGGTCATGAGCGCACATCGGATTCAACAGATTGACCAGAGGGACAACGCCATCGTGGCGTTGCAACCGTTGCGGGCGGGGGAGCGTGTCTCTGCGGGTGGGGCTGAATGGAGTTTGGTTACGGATGTTGGGGCAAAGCACAAGTTTGCGGCGCGATCCTTTGGGGTTGGGGAGTTGGTGACGATGTACGGAGTGGTCGTGGGGAGAACGTCGCGCGAGGTGCGAGCCGGTGAGGCTTTCACTTTGGAAAATTTGGTGCACGCGTCGTCGGATTTTGCGGTGCGCGCGGCCCGTTCTGAGGTGGTGGTTCGTCCCGATGTTTCTCGGTGGCTGGGGCGCACGTTTGACGGTTACCGGCGCTATGATGGGAGTGGGGTTGGAACGGCGAATCATTGGTTAGTGGTGCCGCTGGTTTTTTGTGAGAACCGCAATCTGATGATGATGCGGGCAGCGTTGGACGAAGCGCTTGGAGGGGTAAAGGCGGATCGGTTTCGGAGATTTGGACGCGAGTTGGCTGAGATGTGGGAGACATCGGGTGGCGAGGCAGCGGCTTTGGATTCCATTGTGCCCTCGGGCCGGGACGGGTTTTCTCCGAAGCGGTTTCCATCGTTTGACGGGGTGAAGTTCCTCATGCACAGCGGGGGGTGTGGCGGGACGCGTCAGGATTCTGATGCGTTATGCGGGTTGCTGGCGGGGTACATCAATCATCCGAACGTCGCGGGAGCCACGGTGTTGAGTTTGGGGTGTCAGCATGCGCAGGTGGAAATTTTGATGGCTGAGTTAGCGCGGCGAAATCCGTGTTTTTCTCGTCCACTCCATGTGTTTGAGCAGCAGCGGAGTGAATCGGAGACGGACATGGTTGCGCGCGCGGTGCGTGCGACGTTTGCGGGGGTGGCTGCTGCTGCCGTGCAGGCTCGCGAAGCTGCGCCGGTTTCAGAGTTGGTGGTGGGATTGAACTGTGGAGGGAGCGACGGTTTTTCGGGTATTTCGGCGAATCCTGCGGTGGGGGTTGCGTCGGATGTGTTTGCGGCGTTGGGGGCGACTCCGGCGCTGGCGGAGTTTCCTGAGCTTTGCGGTGTGGAGCAGGAGTTGTGTGATCGGTGTGAGACGCCGGAGGCTGCGGAGCGGTTTGCGGATTTGATGCGGCGTTACGCGGCAGCGGCGGAAGCGTGCGGATCGGGTTTTGATCGTAATCCGTCGCCGGGCAACATTCGGGAGGGGTTGATTACGGATGCGATTAAGAGTGCGGGTGCGGCTCGGAAGGGTGGCACGGGATCAATCGTGGAAGTGGTGGATTATCCGGAACCGATTCGCCGTCGGGGCGGGTTGGTTTTGTACAACACGCCCGGGAACGATGTGGAGAGTACGACTGCGCTGACGGGGGGCGGCTGCAATGTGATGTTGTTCACGACGGGTTTGGGGACGCCGACGGGAAATCCGATTTGCCCGACGCTGAAGATTTCAACGACGACGGAACTGGCTGAGCGGATGCCGGACATCATTGATTTTGATGCGGGCACAGTGATTCATGGGGCGGAGACGGTTGAGGCGTGTGGGCACCGGTTGGTGGATGTGGTGTTGGAAGTGGCGTCGGGCCGGACGATTCCCAAGGCGGTTTCGTTGGGGCAGGATGATTTTATTCCGTGGAAGCGCGGGGTTTCTTTATGAGTGATATGTTCTCTTTACGAAATAAGACGGCCCTGGTGACGGGGGGGGGATCGGGAATTGGGCGCGCGATTTGTGAGCGGTTTGGAGCGGCGGGAGCGGAGGTATTTGTTTTGGATCGTGATCAAGGTTTGGCGGACGAGGTTGCTGCGGCGATTCGCGGTGTTGGTGGTCAGGCGCATGCGGTGGTAACGGATGTTGCGTCGGAGGGGTCGGTTCAGGCGGCGGTGGCGTCGGCGGCGAGGGTGGACATTTTGGTGAATAACGCGGGCATTGCGCACATCGGAGGGGCGGTGGATACGACGCCTGAAGATTTGGACCGTGTTTTTTCGGTGAATGTGAAGGGGGTTCATCATCTCTTGCGGGCGGTGTTGCCGCGGATGGAGCAGCAGGGTGGAGGAGTGGTTTTGAATCTCTGCTCGATTGCGGCGAAGGTAGGTTTGGAGGCGAGGTTTGCGTACTCGGCTTCGAAGGGGGCGGTGTATGCGATGACCCTTCAGGTAGCGCGGGATTACATTAGCAAGAATATCCGGTGTAACTGTTTGTGTCCTGCGCGCGTGCATACGCCGTTTGTGGACGGTTTTCTTGCGCGGAACTATCCTGGCCGCGAGGCGGAGATGTTTGAGAAGTTGTCGAAGGCTCAGCCGATTGGGCGTATGGCCTCGGCGGGAGAGGTGGCCGCGGCCGCGCATTTCCTGTGTTCGGACGATGCGCAGTTTTTAAGCGGCGTTGCTTATGACGTGGACGGCGGGGTGATTGGTTTGCGGTGATTGAATCTCGTAAGCGTTAGAGAGGAGAATGCTATGATGACTGAAGAAATGGTTCCTGATTTTTCAGCGGTGGTGCCGGAGATGACCATGGGGCGTTTGCTCGAGATTTTCCCCGGTGCGCAGCGTGCATTGTTTCGAGGCTACCACATTGGCGGATGCTCGAGTTGCGGATTTGGTGCTGAGGAGACGTTGGCGCAGGTTTGTGCGCGTCAGGACGGGGTGGCGGTGGCTGAGGTGATTGAGTTTCTCAAGCAGAGTGCGGAGTCGGATCGGCAGATGGAAGTGACTCCGCGAGAGGCGCAGGTGATGGTTGCGGAGGGGAAGGCGGTGTTGGTGGATATTCGTACGCGGGAGGAGTT
>JACCED011943019.1_pt1 | contig 10519 bp, 12 predicted proteins | sample 7455021 | NCBI WGS metagenome assembly JACCED01 (sample SAMN15323456, study PRJNA562643) | freshwater metagenome | isolation source: river surface water | place: USA:Blue River Watershed | collected 2017-08-19 | reverse complement strand
TTTTCATTCCATTTATAAAGAATATTTCTTGACTTAATTGACCATTAGTATAATACACCTTATATAATCCATTTAATTTATTATCAATATAATTACATTCCTTATAAAGTTTTTTATTTATATGATATTCCTTATAAACCCCTTCTCTAATTCTATTATTTACAAAGACCTCGCTTTTGACAGATCCATCCGAATAATATTCCCTATAAATTCCACAATTCATTTTAGTTTTGTAAGGTAATTATAAATAAATTTAATTCTAAAGTGAAATAAAATCAACTTTTTATTAAAAAAAATATTAAGGTACAACTTTATAAAAATATTTAATATTTGGATCAAATACATCATCATCATCATTGTTATTTATTCTTTTAATATTGGATATTTGAATATTATTTTCTGAAAAAAGTTTTTTGAATTGGCCAATTGTCATTAATTTTGGTATTTCGTAAATTTTATTACATAGTGTATTTAAATTTAGAAAATTAATAATATTTGTATCATTATTTGTTGTAACTAAATAGTTTTTAGTAATTTTTTCATTTATTTCTAGCATATTTATTAAATTAATAGTTGAAAAATTATAATAACAATTAATATTTTTCTCTATAAGTTGTAATTCTCTTGTAATATATGATTGAAATTCATCAAGATTACAAATATTTTTTAGATTTGTTGAAGACAAAATTGTCAAGGAATCATTGATATAGCAATAGATACTCATTCTTAAATTTAAATATTAGTATAAAATTAATATAATACATTTTTTATTTCAATTTTTTTTGTTATAATATATATATATATGAGTGGCGATTACGTCCAAGTTGGTAAAAATTTAGATTTTCAAAATTTACAAAATTTTGTTGATGAATATTTAATGAAAACAGAACCAAATAATTATATTGATCTTGCTGTAAAAAATATAAAAGTGACAAAAGATTCATCAAATAATAAAATAATTATTGAAGAACAACCAAAAAGACCAAGAGAAGAAGAAACACCTATTACAAAAAAACTAAATACAGAATTAAATTTAAACAGTTTTAAAATATCAATATCAGATCTTGATGGTAATAATACTGAAGATTTAGTATTTGGAAATTATAAAGATGAAGCTTTAGAAGTTATATGTACAGATTTAAATAAAATTATAGTAGATGATACTAATCAAAATTCTTTTACACATATAAATATTATTACAGATTATCTTATAAATTATAATAATACAGGTACAGAATTTACAATATTTCCATTAAAATTAGGAGAAAGTTATATTGATGATACAGACACAGAAGATATAAAGATAAATAAAATAAAAGTAATTAATCATATTATAACAATTTTACGTTTTTTTGTAAAAAAACATACAGAATATAACAAATTAACCCCAACAGATTTAAAAAATAAATTATTTATTTATAAATTAACAACTAATTATCAAACATCATATATACCTGGAAAAATATCGGGGGGCACCGATAAAAAACAGGTTGGAATGCAAACAGAAGGAGCACATATGGATAGTTGTGAATTAGGAAATGATAATTATGTTGACGATGAATATTGTGAATTAAGTTCTATCTTATATATAAATGTTAAAAATAATAAATCACCAAACCCTAATTATTATGCATCTGCTGCATTTTTTTATGGTCCGGAAATTCCAATGCCTGTGCGTGCAGATTATATGGATGAAATGGGTATTCGTGATACTGTAACATATAAGCATACATATTTACAATCATTTCAAGAAGAATATAAACGTTTATTTGTTTCTGCACCAATGACATCAACTGGATGGGCTATATGGAAAAATAAACCAAAAAGAAATATAAAAAATATGACAGGTAATCGTTTTGGTTTAAAACGAGACTATGGTTTTAATATAAAGCCAGTACCAACAATAAATAAATATACTTATTTTTCTAAAGATGGTGAAGAATTTATATATCATGCTTCCCCATTTAGAGCATATTCTAATAAAGAAAATAAACGTTTCCAAACTCGTGATATTTGTAATTGGGCACCATCTGGTGACATGTGTAGAGATCTTGATTTACAAAGATTAAATTTTACAGTGAGAAGATCAAATTTTAATTTATTTAGATTTTTTAGGGATTTATTTGATTATAGTAATGAAAAAAAAATATATATTATTGCACTTTCAGTAATTAAAAATTTAAAATCACTTCTAGGTATGTATAGTGATGAGAAAAAAGATTTATTCCAAACTAAATATTTTCAAAATCAAAATATATTTACCGAAGATAATAAAAACACATTAAATAATATTGAAAAAAATATAGAAATATTATTAGATATTCGTTCAAAATATGTATCTTGTGAAATAGGATCTAATAGAATACAAACAGCATCTAATTATTTTTATAATATTTTTAAAAATGGTAATGTTCTTTTTTATAATTATAAAGAATTTGCACCCCATCATGATGTAGACTTTAAACCGAAATCTAATTATGAAGATTCTATTTCATTGTTAGATGATTATATAACTAAATTAATTGATATTCTTAATCCTTCTAAAATAGAACATTTTATTGATTGGTATGGACCAAATAAACAACGAGTAGAAAAATCTGTATCTGAAGAACCATATAGACAATTGGAATATGCACAAAAATATCTTAAATATAAACAAAAATATCTTAAATTAAAAAATCTTATATAATCCATTTTTATCATAAACCTTATAAATTCCGTCAATTCATTTAGTTTAATCAATTTTTATTTTTTATTTAATTCATTTATTAATTTTTCTGTAGATTCTATATCTTCTTTTGAACCAGGCAAAATTGATATAAATATTCTACTATCTTCAAATTTAGGTTCTGAATGGACTAAACATTTATCTTTATCACCTGCAACAAATATAATACCCTGATTATTTGTAATATGTATTTGTTTTCCTTTAATATTTTCAGCTATTATTTTTCTTTTTTCTGCTCTATTTGGATCGTCTAAATCATCAACAATTTTTATATCTTTATCTTTATATTCTTTTAATTTATGAAAATGTTCTTTTTCTTCTTTAGTCATATCTAATATTAAAGTTGTATTTCCTCTTAATACTGTTACAAATTTTGTTTGTAATTTATTTTTATTTTCATAATAATATCCGTCACAATGCCATCTGGGTATATTATATAAAGGATTTTTTCCTTGTATACGTATGACAATATAATATGAGTCTGTTTTATATCCAGATAAAATATTAAACAATAATTTTTTTATTATATTCATCATAATATCGATATCTTCTTTTTTATTGTTTCCTATATTTTTTATAAATTCTCCAAGATTATTGATTGTATTGTAAGAAGCATAAGTGCCGTATTTTGTTATAATAAAATTATCAATACAATATCTTTCTTCTTTGGTATAATTTATATCAAAAATTTCATAACTTTTATTCTTTTTTAGATATTTTTTTATTTCTTTATAAAATAACATATAATATAATATAATATTTTAAAATTTAATCTATATCATAACCATGAATATGTTTATGTTTTAATTTATTAAATTTCTTAGAATAATAATCTTGTTGTTTACAAAGTTTACAATATTTTTCATGTCTTTCACATTTAATTTCATCATCATATTCTTTTTCACAATATTCACAACACCAAACCCATTCATCTGATTCAGTAGATTCAATAGATTTTCTTTTTGCATATCGTATTTCTTTATTTATAAAAATTATTTCTTCAGCTGTCAATTCTATTCTATTATAAGTCCCACCTCGCACTCTATTGATTCCGTATATACTCATTAATTCTTTTACAACTCTATCCTCATCAAAAACATTTGAATTTGGAACTATTTTTATTTATCCAACTAGATCCATTACCTGATAAGTGTTCAATATATCTTTTTTGAACATCATTTGATTTTCCAACATAATAATTATCATTTTCTAATTTTAAGATGTATATATTTGTCATTTCCTTTTCTTTATAAATGTGATGTTATATTCGTCTATTATTTTATCAATTTTTTATTTTATAATTAAATTAATGAATAATTAAATTAATAAGTAATTGAATTAACACAGTTTTAGCGCACGCCACGACTGGATAGCGCAGCTTTTTTTTCTATATAAAATATATAGAAGTGGAAGAATTTATTTTGCAAAGATCAACCATAACAAAAAAATTTCTTAATGATTTTTTTAATATTACTGGAGAACGCTATAGAGATAATGTTACATCTATAAATTTTGATATTGTTGTTAAATGGTTAGAGGTTCAAAAAAATCACTTAAAACGTTTACTTGTCAATAATTTTAAAAAAGATATTGATTATACTGAAGAAAAAATTAAAGTTATGAATAAAAACAATAGGGGTGCGAATTATGTTTCTAAAATATTAATCACTCCGGATTGTTTTAAAGATATTTGTATGATTTCGATGACAGAAAAAGCAAAAGAAGTCAGAATTTATTATAAAACTGTTGAAAAATTATTGATGGATTATTATGAGGACATACAAACAAAATTAGAAAAAGAATTAGGATTAATAAAACAAAATCAAAAACCAAAAAATGAACCAAAAGGAGGTCATGTTTATATTCTACAAGCACAAAATACAACTCAGAAAGACATGTTTAAAGTCGGCAATTCAGAAGATATGAAAAAAAGATTAAGAACTTATAATACAGGAAACGCAAATGATATAAAACCTTTATTTGTTATGAAAGTTAAAGATATAGAAGGTGTTGAGACATGTATAAAAAATATAGCAAAAAAATATCAATATAGAAAGAATAAAGAAGTGTTTAATATAGATTTTAAAATGTTACAATCAATGTATGTAAAATGCAAGGATTTTATGGAATGTACAAATGATATGTACAATAAAGATCCGAAACATTTTAAAGATAATTTATGTATAATAAAAAAAGATTTTAAAAAAAGTAAAGAAAAACAACAAGGGGGATTTTATATGATTGTTGATAAAACATTATAAATTTTAATCTATATCATAACCATCTATGTGTGTTGAGGCATAACAATCTTTTACAAAATGATTATGTCTTCCACAACGAAAACATCCATTATTTTTTATATTTCTTTTGTTTTGATTTAATTTGCATTTAATTTCATGTCTTTCACATTCAATTTCATCATCATATTCTTTTTCACAATATTCACAACACCAAAAACATTCAGATTCATCTGATTCATAAATTTTATTTCCATTAATATCTGTTGAAGCATAACAATCTTTTACAAAATGATTTTGTCTTCCACATCTTGTGCAAGCATCCTTTGCTCCCCATATTTCTTTATTTATAAAATTTATTTCTTCAGCTGTCAATTCTATTCTATTATAAGTCCCACCTCGCACTCTATTGATTCCCACAGTACTCATTAATTCTTTTACAATTCTATCTTCTTCAAAAACACTTGAATTTGGAATTATTTTCATTATTTCAATTGGTTTATGCAGTTTCGTCCAACTAGATCCATTACCTGATAAGTGTTCAATATATCTTTTTTGAACATCATTTGATTTTCCAACATAATAATTATTATTTTCTAATTTTAAGATGTATACCGTAAACTGCCGAATTTAAGTGCACTTAAATTCGTTGCAGTTTTCGCTAGCGTGACTACCTATAAGTTACGCTTATTATAAAGCGTAACTTTGGCAGTCCACGGTATATTTGTCATTTCCTTTTCTTTATAAATGTAATGTTATATTCGTCTATTATTTTATCAATTTTTTATTTTATAATTAAATTAATAAGATTGAGATTAACTTTAGATCAAATAGAAAAAATATTAATCTTTTATAATTTCAATTACTTTATCTTCACAATATAAATATTCCTTTATTATTTTTCCATCTCTTGAAAACACCCTATAAACCCCATTCCTTTTATTATTAATGTAATTACATTCCCTTAAAAGGTTTCCATCTGAATTATATTCCTTACATATCCCTTCTTTAATTCCATTATTATGAAAATATTCTTTGTTAAGTTTCCCTGTATATCCATATTTTTTGAATATTCCTGATTTATTTTTTAAATATTCTTCTTCGTCATCAGCACTAAATGAATAATGAAATATTGCTAATTCTTTATCTAAACTATAATGCTGTTTTGTATCTGAATAATAAATTTGACCAACTTTAAAATTTTCTAAATCTCCAAACAAATCTATTTTTTCTATAATATCTATATTTTCTATTTGATTATTTGTTTTCCAATTTGTTATTGATTTTACAATAAATTTTGAAGTATATTGTTGTGCAAATTTTTTGTTAATATCAATTTCAGAATCATTTGGTTTATCTAAATCTTCAATCTCAATGATATAGTCTGTGTATCTAATGTAACCGATAGTCATATTTTTGATTAAATTGTAATATATAAACAAATAGGCTTTATTAAATTCATTTTTTATTGTGATCTAACCGAACAATTATGATTTATTTTTTTATTTAAATGATTTCTTATACATCCATATCTAAAGTATCTATACGCCAACTTCACAGATACAGGATATGATATTATAAATACAAAGAACCATGGAATACAAGTCATATAAATATATTCTGGAAATGTTCTCATCACATAAACTTTTGAAATAGAATGTATGTAATCAAAAAATTCCATAAAACTATTTACATATTCTCTTTTTTTTATTGATTCAATAAATTCTGCATATTCGTCAACAATAGGACATTCTAATTTTTCCATTCCATATTTAAGTTCTTTTGCATATTCCGAGTTGTTATATTTGATGTATGTCTTCATTCCATAATAATAGTATGAAAACACAACAATATTAAATATAATGAGATGTAAATACATTTTTTATAATATTAATATTCTATATATTAAATTAATAGGTAGATTTAATTTTCAATTTTTAATTCTTCACTATCATATTAATTTTATTATTATTATCATATAGCATGGTCATTATATCTGTTTTTACTGTTTTTTGCGCTTCCTTATCTTTAAAACTCCCACAAAATTCTTCAAAATTATCGATAATATTCTGTTCTATTTGTTTTGTTTCTTCTAAATGTTCACACTTGTCTGCCAGTTGATTATGTTTCTTTATTAATAAGTTATCAATTACATCAGTTTTCACTTTTGTCTCCCATCGATCACCATTATGAACTGATAGATATTTAGAATTTAAATTCGAAACATATATATTGTGATTTTGTGGAGCATTTTCATCAAAATGAACTTTTTCGACATATTTTATAAATCCAGGAAAAAATCCATTTAGATAGTTTTTATAGTCTTGAATAGTTATATGTGATAAATCTTCCTTTCCAAATGGATTAATTACAACAAGATTATTTTGTGTATTATTAATGGTTTGATTTATTATTGGTGCTTGTTTTTTAAGTAATTTTGCTATATCTTTTCGTAATTGTTTTATTTCATTATCTCTTTCTTTATCTTTATCAAGTTTATGTTTTTCGTTTATTATATTATTTTTTTGTTCATTTAATTCTTTTTTTTTATTATCAATTTGTTTTTTTTCATCAATAAGGTTAGTTTTTTTTAATAATATATTTTTTTTAATTATACATGAATATTCAATATGTCTCGATGTATTACCTTTAGTTTTAAAAGTATTATTGCAAAATAAACATTTATTTTCATTTTCTAATGATTTATATGTTTTTATTTTAATATTATTATCAATATTAATAATATCTTGATCAATTTTAATTATATTTTTATCAAGCTCTGATAATTCATTATTAATATCATTAAGTTTTTTATCAAAAAAATTACCACTATTACATGCAAATTTCTTATTAATATGGCGCATATAATGACTATTGTATTTAAATTCTTGACTACATTTATCGCATTTATACATAATAATATTAAGTTATATTATATAACCTTATATATTTTTATATTTAATTTTATTTAATATATTTTACATTTTTATTACATTTCTGCAAATATTACAAATGATATATATATCTACTTTTACAAAATATTAAGATATTAAAAGTATAAAGGATAATAATAAAAATATCACGTTTTATATTATTTTTAAGATAATTAAAAGTATATATGTGTATTATTTTTCATCAAATGTTAAAATATATATTTTTTTATATGATACATATATACCATTTATTTTTTACATATAAATGCACGAAAGCATATAAAAATACTATATTAATTTATATTATTTTATATGTAAAAAATGTACATATAAATACTTTTTTAATGTATTTGTTGAAAAAATCATAAAAAATAGATGAGAGAGTTTTTTATCAAAATATTCTATAAAATTTTTACCTCTAACTCATGGGAGGTCTAAAACTAAAAAACTCTCTCATCTATTTTTCACCATATTTTTAGTAAATATATACTTATTATATATATTAACTTTTTAATTTATAATTCGAAAAAAGTCATTATATATACTGATATATTTATCTCAAATATATAGTAATATAAGATAAAAAAAGTACATATATATAATAAATTTATAATTTATAAAAGTTTATGATAATATTTATGATACATATAAACTGAATAAAAATGATTATATGTATGTAATAAATATCATAAATATTACAAATATAAAAATAAAATATTATATTATATGTATACTTTTGTTAAATATTTACAAATTATTATATTTTTGCAAATATTACATTCTTTAAAAAGTTAATATATATAAAATATATTCTTTATGTATTCTTTATGTATTCTTTATGTATTCTTTATGTATTCTTTATCTATTCTTTAATAATTTATTAACATCTTTACGTAATTTTTTAATTTTTTCATCTTTTTGTTTATCATTAATAATTTTATTTTTATGTAATATTAATTTATTTTTTTCATTAATTATATTGTCTCTGGTAGAAATAATATATTTTTTCATAACACATACATTTTGAATATGTTTTGTGAGAACATTCAATCCAATTTCCTCCATAATATTGATGAAATTGTGAATAGAAATATCGCTATTTGAGCGAATAGGGCAAGAAAAATATACATTAGTCATTTTATGTGTTGTTAATATACATATACAATTTAGATATTAAGTGAATATATATTTCAATTTTTATAATCATATTATTTAAATTCATTAAGATTCATTTGAAATTCGGATCATTTCCTTATAAAATGAAATAAAAATTGACCTCATTTGAAATTCGGATCATTTTTATTTATTAAAGTTTACAACTTTCATAAATAAAAATTGAAAAATACTATTGTCTGATTGATACATCATAAATCTGTATAAATTTACATTTTACAATGTCTCTTCCTTATAAGTTGAAGTGCTCCATTCCCAAGCCTTCCACAGTTTCTGACTGTGAGATCTACTTGAAGAGGATCAATTCTCAAGCAGATTGCTTTCAATCCAAGGTAAATGACCTAACAACTCAAATATCATCGCATCAAACTGAGATTCTTCGTCTCCAGAAGCTGATTGATTCATCACAAAATGAGCTTAAGAAGGTTCAAAAGAATCTTGATCAGAATATGTTTGATAAGAAGTGTATTCAAAAGTGGTATGATGAGTTGAACAAGAAGAATGAGGCCGAGCAATACCTTTTAAGTTGTAAGGAGTTTATTCAGAATCATATTAATCAGTCAAATTCAAAGCGTGTTCGAAATCATCCGATACTATGTGAGAAGTATCCAGTTTCAAATTACTACATTCCACGAGATGCGTTTGAGTTTTTGAAGATGGATCCAGACCTTCCTACTTTTTCATCTGATTTTGATTTTCAAATTCCACCAAATATGCGTGAGAAGCGCAAGAATATGACTTCATCAGAGAAGAAGGCAGATCGGAAGGCAATGAGTCAGATGTGGCATAATGCATGTGCAAAGCAGACGGCACAGGAGATCTTTAGTGTGTTGACTTCAGATGATATTGTGAAGCTTGCTCATTATCTCCATGTATGTCGTATGCTTGACAATCCACAGGATTCACATTGTGATTGGATTCGATTCATGACGTATGCTTCTGTTTTAAATCAGTGTGATTATCATGGTGATTTTGACAGAAATATTGTTTCTGATATTTATGATTGTAATGGGAAGGATTATGAGGAGAGTCGTTGTTGTCATAAGAAGTATGCTTATGTTCTTGAGGATTTTAAGTATATCACATTGAAGTCAAGTGATGTGGTGATGTATACACGGCTTTAAATTATTTTTTTATTAATTTTAGAAGAAATAAAAATTGAAACATAATATATATTGGTCTGTTAACATATTAAAAGGTTAAAAAGATTAAATGAGTGTCCTTACAAATTGCATCGAATGCTTCACTAAAAGTATGTATCTGCTAATTCTATTAACAATGGGTGTTGGGCTAAGCGTTACTTCTATTGTACTTGGTTCAATTAATCTCTATTCAAATTGCACAGGATATTCACAAATCCCAAGCTATTTAATAAGTATTGGTGTTATTGGTGTTGTTGTATATCTTGTGAGAATTTCCGATAACCTCAACAAAAAGGAAGATGAAGA
>JACCED011437029.1_pt1 | contig 10520 bp, 11 predicted proteins | sample 7455021 | NCBI WGS metagenome assembly JACCED01 (sample SAMN15323456, study PRJNA562643) | freshwater metagenome | isolation source: river surface water | place: USA:Blue River Watershed | collected 2017-08-19 | reverse complement strand
GTCCGATGCCCCAGACCCGTGAGCATATTCTTCTCGCTCGCCAGGTGGGTGTTCCTTCCATCGTGGTTTTCCTCAACAAGTGCGACATGGTGGATGACCCCGAGTTGCTCGAGTTGGTTGAAATGGAAGTTCGCGACTTGCTGTCTTCCTACGATTTCCCTGGCGACACAATCCCGATCGTCAAAGGTTCGGCGAAAGCCGCCCTTGAATCCGGCGACCCGAGTTCGGCGGCGGCGAAGTGCATCGCTGATCTTATGGACGCTGTTGACGAGTACATCCCGCTTCCTGAGCGTCCAGTCGACCAGCCTTTCCTCATGCCTGTTGAAGATGTATTCAACATTGAAGGCCGTGGAACGGTTGCGACAGGCCGTGTGGAGCGTGGTATCCTCAAGAAGATGGAAGAAATTGAGATCATCGGTCTCAAAGACACCGTGAAGACCACGGTCACCGACATCGAAATGTTCCGCAAGCTTCTGGACGAAGCTCGTGCTGGCGACAATGTTGGTGTGTTGCTGCGCGGCATCAAAAAAGAAGACGTCGAGCGCGGTCAGGTTTTGGCCAAGCCCGGTTCGGTGAAGGCCTACAAAAAGTTCAAGGCTGAGGTGTATGTCCTCTCCAAGGACGAAGGTGGCCGTCACACCCCTTTCTTCAACAACTACCGCCCCCAGTTCTACTTCCGCACCACGGACGTGACGGGCTCTGTGACCCTTCCTGAAGGTGTTGAAATGGTGATGCCCGGTGACAACGTGAGCGTTTCGGTCGAGTTGATCACGCCTATCGCCATGGAAAAAACCATGCGTTTCGCTATCCGTGAGGGTGGCAAGACCGTAGGTGCGGGCCGCGTCGCTGACATTGGCTAGCCTCGGGCTGTTGTGTTCGCGACAAAACGTCCTCGGGCGTGAATCGTGAGCCTCAACAAGCAATCGGAAATATTCCCCCGGTCGAAAGGCCGCGGGGAATTTTCACCCTCAGAAGATAGGAGTTTAGTTTCAGCTCAGAAAACGAGCCGGTAAAAACGGCAGTAGCTCAATTGGTAGAGCAGCGGTCTCCAAAACCGCTTGTTGGGGGTTCAAGTCCCTCCTGCCGTGCTCCTGATTACTTCTGATTTTTTATCATAGGTGGACTTCGGTCTAATTCTTCAAAAAAACGGCCGCGAATTCCCCACACCCCCGTCTCCAGATGCTTGCTAAAACACGAACATTTTTCTCGGAAGTAAAAGCCGAACTCCAGAAGGCGTCATGGCCTTGGGATCCGCAGGAACGCGGTGTTAAGAAGTATCGCGAGCTGATCGACTCTACCACCGTTGTGATTGTCGCCATGCTCCTGTTGAGCGGCTTCGTGTCACTTTGGGACTTGGTGATGATGAGCTTGGTGGGCACCCTAACGAAGTAACCCATGACTGAAGAACAAAAGCGTAAGCAGTGGTTTGTCGTTCACGTCCTATCCGGACAGGAACAAAAAGTGCGCGACAATCTCGTGAAACGGATGAAGACCGAAGAGATGGGCGACTTTGTCTACGAGGTCATCCTTCCCACCGAGCGCGTCTCCGAAGTCAAACGTGGCAAGAAGACAGAATCTACACGTAAGTTTTTCCCGGGATATCTGATCGTTAACATGTGGCTTTTTGACGATCCAACGGACTCCAAGAGGGTGAATCTTGTGGATCGCACGTGGTACTTCATCAAAGACACGCCCGGAGTCATCGGATTTGCGGGGACGAAGGACCAGCCGATTCCCATGCGTGACTCGGAAGTAGCGGCTCTGCTGAACCAGGTCCGCGAACGGGAAGAAAGCGTCATTCCAAAGATCTCGTTCTCCGTTGGTGAAACGGTGAAAGTGGCAGATGGGCCGTTTGAAAATCAAAGTGGCGTTGTGGAGGAAATCGATCCAGAGCGCGGCAAACTGCGCGTTTCTGTGAGCATCTTCGGTCGTAACACGCTCGTGGATCTCGAGTACTGGCAGGTGGAACGTGCGTGATTCAATTCGCATGCCCCAGCCGAAAATACATTTTAAAAACAAGGAATAAAGCACCATGGCTAAAGAAATCGTAGCAACTATCAAACTGCAGATCCCTGCAGGATCCGCGAACCCAGCTCCTCCCATCGGCCCTGCTTTGGGTCAAAACGGGGTGAACATCATGGGTTTTTGTAAGGAGTTCAACGCCGCAACCCAAAAGCAGGCCGGCGAAATCCTTCCGGTCGTCATCACGGTTTATAAAGACAAGAGTTTCACTTTCATCACCAAGCAGCCCCCGGCTGCAATTCTGATCAAGAAAGCTCTCAATATTGCTGCGGGCTCAAAGGAGCCCAATAAAACCAAGGTGGGCAAGCTTTCCAAGAAACAGATCTCCGAAATTGCCCAGCGCAAGATGAAGGATTTGAACGCTCGCACCGAGGCTGCTGCTATTCGCATCATTGCGGGCACCGCGCGCCAGATGGGTGTCGAGGTGGAAGCATAACGTCCGATCACGCTGGCATGGCGATCATTGACTGAACGCTTACCGGGTTGATCCGAGCTGAGTTGCATGGGGCGCTTTCCGTTAAAGGCGGATCGCGCCCCTTGTTTTTCTAGGCAACGCCGCGTCACACTTGCTTTAGTTTGAATCCGCTTTGTTGAGCTTTTGCGTTGGAGGTTAAAGGAGAAACGGAAAATGAAGAGTTTGATTCTGACCAATGAGTTTCCACCGAACATCTACGGTGGCGCCGGCGTGCATGTGGATTACCTCACCAGAGAGCTTTCCCGGTTGATGGATGTGGAGGTTCGCTGTTTCGGATCCGCTGGCCGCGACCTTCGAGTCCATGATCAGTCGCTGAAGGCAACGGCTTACGGGGTTGATTCGTCCGAGTACGGGGCTCCACGCCCTTTGCACTCGGTTTTTACCGCGCTTGAACGCTGCCTGGATTGGAACAGCACTGGAATCGATGCAGACATTGTGCATCTCCATACATGGTACACTCATTTCGGTGGAATTCTTGCAAAGCTGAACTATGGAATTCCGCTTGTGCTAACGGTACATTCGCTTGAGCCGCTCAGGCCTTGGAAGCGCGAGCAACTCGGAGGCGGCTATGATTTCAGCTGTTGGATCGAACGCACGGCGATTGAGATGGCTGATGCGGTCGTCGCTGTTTCCGCCGACACTAAGGCGGATATTTTGAGGCTCTTCAATGTTCCCGAATCTAAGGTGCGGGTCATTCACAACGGAATCGATCTGAATGAATTCAAGGCGCAGGGAGCGGAAGATGTTCTTGCAAAGTACGGCATTGATTCGAAGCGGCCTTACATGCTGTTTGTCGGCAGGATCACGCGGCAAAAGGGCATCCTGCACTTGGCTAATGCCATCCGCCACATGAGCAGGGATTTTCAGATCGTGCTTTGCGCGGGCGCGCCTGACACTCCGGAGATCGCCGCTGAAATGCGCCGGAAGGTGGATGAAGCGCAGGCAGTGCATGGCGGCGTGATCTGGGTCGAGGCGATGGTCGCGAAACAGGATTTGATTGCGCTGTATTCCTGTGCGGCCGTGTTTTGCTGTCCTTCGGTTTACGAGCCGTTTGGAATCATTAATTTGGAGGCGATGGCATGCCAGACTGCGGTTGTCGCGAGTGCGGTCGGTGGAATCCCGGAGGTAGTTGTGCCCGAGGAAACCGGTCTGCTTGTGCCCCTGACACTGAAGTCTGGAACGTTTGAGCCGCAGGATGCGGAAGCTTTCGAGAAAGGCCTAGCAGCGGGCGTGAATCGGCTGATGGCTGATGAAGCGCTTCGCACTCGTATGGGCGTGGATGGGCGCACGCGCGCTGAAAAGCATTTCTCGTGGTCGTCCATCGCGGCGAAGACCCATCAACTGTACGGTGAGTTGGTGGAAACCAAAAAGAGCCCGCGCTGACCGGGCTAACCAGAATTGCTGCCCCATGTTTGTTGATCATATTCGAGTTGAGGCGTACGCCGGCGCAGGCGGAAACGGATGCGTTTCATTCAGGCGTGAGGCTTTTGTGCCCAAGGGCGGTCCCGATGGCGGCGACGGCGGAAGGGGTGGATCCATTATCCTGCGCGCGGATGTGCACACGGACAACCTCACCAACTTTTTCTACGAGCCGATTTTGCGTGCTCATCACGGACAGCATGGCATGGGGAAAAAGTGCTACGGCAAGTCTGCGGAAGACAAGATCTGCAGGGTGCCGGTTGGTACGCTCGTTTTCCGTTTGCCATCAAAGGAGCACAGCGACGAGTTAGAGGCCTCTGTGCGTTATGGGACGTCCTCGACGTTCGTCGATCTTTCTAAGGCTCCCGAGGACGACGAGGACGCAGATCTTCAGCGGGAGGTGCTTGAGAAGGAGCTCATCGCCGATCTTACTGAACCCGGACAGGAGTTTGTTTTGTGTAAGGGCGGCAAAGGCGGACTTGGCAATGTGCACTTTAAAAGTTCTCAAAACCGGGTGCCGACCCAGTTCACCTACGGGGAGGAGGGGGAATCCGGGCTGTTCTACTTGGAGCTCCGCACGATAGCCGACATCGGGTTGGTCGGATATCCGAACGCTGGAAAATCGACGCTTCTTACGAGCATTTCAGCCGCTCATCCCAAAGTGGCGTCATACCCGTTCACTACCTTGACGCCGCACATTGGCGTGGTGCAGCTGCCGGAGTTTGAGAGGTACACGGTCGCTGACATCCCGGGGCTGATCGAGGGCGCCCATAAGAACGTCGGCCTTGGGCATGAGTTTCTGCGTCACATCGTGCGTTGTAAACTGTTGGCGTTTGTGGTGGATGCAGCAGGAAGCGAGGGGCGCGATCCGATCTCGGATCTCCAGAACCTCAGGAAGGAAATCGACCTTTACGATTCCAGTCTGTCCGAGCGGCCTTGGGTGATCATTGCGAACAAAACAGATCTGGAGGGGGCGTCCGAATTCCTTCCTACTCTGAAACAGCGTTTTAAACGGGTGGAGATTTTTGCGGTGAGTGGCATGCATCGCGACGGGGTGGAGGAAATGAAGCGGCGCCTTGGCGAGATCGTCGGTACCACAGTTGCTTGAGCGGCGACAGAATCTAAAAGCCGACCCCGGAGGTTTTTAGCGTGATTAAAAGTGCGCTTGTGAAATTTTTCACAAAGTCCTTGCCCGCCATCGTCAATTTAGATTTACTAGTCGGCTCGAGAAGTTCCTCCCTTGATTTATTCGTTTCTTACCTGAGACGATTAACGCATGGGCGTCTTCCCTAACCCAATAGCTTTATACAGATGGCCATTTCTTTTCATCGCATTTTGATGCAGGCAACCCAGCGATTCACGCTGGTTGCTTGTTTTGCGCTGATGTTCCTTGGCAGAACGTCGTTTGCTTCTGATGCGTCCCATGGTGATGAGAGTTTACCCCAGGCTGCACCGGTGCTTTTTCATGTTGGACCGCTCCCCATCAACAATTCGATGCTGCTGACTTGGATTGTCACGGCGTTGCTCATTGGTGTGGCTCGGTTGGCCACCCAGAGAATGAAGGAGACACCAGAGGGGTTGCAGAACTTCGTGGAGTGGGTGGTTGAAAGCCTCAGGAATTTCCTTGAAAGTATTTTGGGGCGCGAACTCACGGCGAAGACGTTTTGGTTTTTTGCAACTGCATTTATTTTTATTGTGGCGACAAACTGGTTTGGTTTGCTCCCCGGCGTTGGGACGGTTGGATGGGGCACGCCCAACGCCCAAGGTGCGCTTGAGCACATTTCTCGGCCCTTGTTCCGAGGCGCCAACGCGGATCTGAATCTCACGCTTGCAATGTCGGTGGTCTTCTTTGGTGCATGGCTGGGCTGGGCCCTGAAATCAAACGGTATCGGTGGGTTTGTAATGCACATTTTCGGACCCCGAGGTGACTCGAAGGGGCTCTTGAAAGTATTAATGGTTGTTGTGTTTCTCTGCGTCGGCGTTCTGGAAATGGTGTCTATCCTGTTCCGCCCCATCTCGTTGTCATTCCGTCTTTACGGCAATATTTTTGCGGGTGAGACCATGCTGGAAGCGATGTCCAATCTGGTTCGCTCGCTGGCGCCGATCATCACCATTCCGTTTTATTTCCTCGAACTGCTGGTGGGCCTCGTCCAGGCGCTGGTGTTCACACTGCTCACGGCTGTGTTCACTCTGCTTATTTGTTCCCACGACGAAGGGCATGGCGACGCGCATGGCAAGGATTCTCACCACTAGAAACTTTCATGCCTCTGACCGTGGCTCGACTGCGGGGATGCATGCGATAGAAACCAACAAATAAGAAACCATGAACATCACAACGCTCGCTGACATTTCGGGCAACCTTCACGTCGGTCTCGCTGCTCTTGGCTCTGCCATGGCGGTGGGGTTGATTGGATACAAGGCCTCCGAGGCCGTAGGCCGCAACCCCGGTGCCGCTACGGCCATCCTGATTCAGGCCATCCTGAGTTCGGCTCTGGCTGAAGGGATTGTCTTCTTTGCGATCTTCCTCGCGAAGGGTCAGTAACTCCTGTCGGGTGCGGGAGGGGCATGCCCCTCCCGTGCGCCGTTTCACTCTTTCTTCAGTATCTGCTTATGTTCGCATTTGTTTCTTTGGCAGCCGCGCAGGGCGGCATTATGGACACTGCCCGCTCGATGGGTGAGACTTTTGGCTTCAACTCCTGGGCATTCGTTTCGCAGATCCTTTCATTCTCGATTGTGTGCGCGGCGCTCTACAAGTTCGCCTACCATCCGATCCTGAGGGTCTTGGAGGAGCGCCGGCAGCGCATCGAACTTACATACCGCGAAGCCGCCGCCCTCAAGATTCAAGTTGCCGACGCGGAAAAGCGCGCCAGTGAGATCGTGGTTCAGGCATCTTCGGGCGCGCACAAGCTCGTAGAAGATGCAAAGCTCGCTGCGTTGGAATTCCAGGAAAAACAAATGCAGCAGGCGAAGGCTGAGGCTGAGGCTTTAGTCGCGAAGGCTCGCGCCGACATCAAACGTGAGCGGGAGGTAATGCTTGCTGAATTGCGTTCGGAAGTTGCAAGCCTTGTGGTGCGTACAACGGCCAAGGTCGCTGGCAAAGTTCTCACGGACGACGACCAGCGTCGTCTCACCGACGAGGCAAATCGCGAGCTCGCAGCTTGAGCTCCCCAAACCCTCACGACCGATGAAGCTTAGTAAAGAAGCGCGGGTGGGCGCGAAGTCTCTTGTAAAGGCATGCATGCCTGGCGGCGTTCTGGATCGTGCCAAGGTTTCCAAAGTTTTAGCCGAAGTTTCTAGTAGGCGTCCGGGTGGCTACGCTCAGATGCTGCATGAGTTTCACAGGCTAATCCGTCTCGAGGTGGAAAGAAAAACCGCCCTCATCCAGACGGCTGCCCCCATTGATGCCGCGGGCAAGGAGTCTCTTACCCGGGGTGTTCATCAGCGCTTTGGCGCCGATGTGGAAACTCAGTTTTCAGTCAATACGGGGCTCATCGCGGGAGTAAGAATCAGAGTGGGGAGTGATCTGCTTGATGCAAACGTCAATGAACGTCTCTTGCGACTAGAGGCCGAGCTTGCTCATTAACGCGCCGACGCTTTCACAAATCCACTGACCAAAACGCGTTCGGAAATCACAAATTTCAAAATCAACATTCAAACAAATGAGTAATATTCTCCAAGAAATCGAAGCCACGATCTCGGGCATGAAAACCGGAGCTATGCGCTCCAACGTCGGAATTGTGCGGCAGGTGGGTGACGGGGTGGCGCGCATCGAGGGTCTGAGCGACGTGATGCTCAATGAAATGATCGAGTTTCCCGGCGGATTGTACGGGATCGCTCTCAACCTCGAGGAAACGGAGGTCGGGGCGATTCTTCTCGGTGAAGACAGGGCCGTCACGGAAGGCATGGAGGTCCGTACGACTGGCAAACTGCTCTCTGTTCCGGTTGGCAAAGAACTGCTCGGCCGCGTTGTGAACAGCCTGGGCGAGCCGATCGATGGGAAAGGGCCCATTCACTCAAGCAAGCAGTATCCGGTCGAAAAAATCGCACCCGGGATTATCAAGCGCCGTTCGGTGAGCCAACCGATGACCACCGGGATCATGGCGATCGATGCGATGATCCCCATCGGCCGTGGGCAGCGTGAGTTGATCATCGGAGACCGTGCGACTGGGAAAACCACGATCGCGGTCGACACGATCATCAACAACGCGCGCAACAACAAGCTGAACGCCGGCAAGCCGGGTTTCAGGCCCGTGTATTCGATCTACGTAGGCGAGGGGCAAAAGAACGCCAACATTGCGCGCACTGTGGCTGTACTTGAGGAGTCGGGAGCCATGGAGCATACGATCGTGCTCTCGGCGCCTGCATCTGACACGGCAACAAACCAGTACCTTGCGCCTTTCGCAGGGTGCGCGATGGGTGAGTGGTTCATGGATAATGGCATGGACGCGGTGATTGTTTTTGACGATTTGTCAAAGCACGCCGTTGCTTACCGTCAGGTCTCCCTGCTCTTGAAGCGTCCCTCGGGTCGTGAGGCATATCCCGGCGACGTCTTTTATCTACACTCGCGTCTGCTCGAGCGCAGCGCACGTTTGAGTGAGAAAAGTGGCGACGGATCACTCACTGCATTGCCGATCATTGAGACGCAGGCGGGCGACGTCTCCGCATACATTCCGACGAACGTAATTTCGATCACAGACGGCCAGATTTATCTTGAGACCGATCTCTTCTACCAAGGAGTGCGCCCCGCGGTTTCGGTGGGGTTATCAGTAAGTCGCGTGGGTTCGGCCGCACAGATCAAGGCGATGAAGCAGGTCGCTGGAAAAATCAAGGGTGACCTCGCCCAGTTCCGCGAACTCGCAGCGTTCGCTCAGTTTGGTTCCGACCTCGACGCAAAGACCAAAGCGCAGCTTGACCGAGGTCAGCGCATTGTTGAGGTGTTCAAGCAAACCCAGTACAAGCCGTTGCCGGTTGAATTACAGGTTTCAACGCTGTGGGCGATTCAGAACGGTTATTTCGATGACGTACCTGTCGCCTCAGTGAAAGATTTCCAGAACAAGCTTCAGGACTTCTTCGTGACCCGCAAGGAAGCCGTTCTCGTGAAGATTCGCGAGAAGGGAGCGGTAGATGACGCGATCACGGAGGATCTCAAGGCATCCCTTTCTGAATTCAAGCAAGGATACAAGGCCCAGTAAGTTACGGGTCAGAGTCGAGAAAGATCGTTTTTAAAACTGCCGCATAACGCCACATGGCCGCCAACACTCGAGACATTCGCCGACGGATTAAGTCGGTTAAAAACACGGCGCAAATCACCAAGGCGATGCAGATGGTTGCTGCATCCAAAATGCGGAAGGCACAGCAGGCGGCCATCGCCAGCCGGCCTTACGCTGAGGAACTCTCGCGCTTGCTGCGTCCATTCATTGAGATGCTCGGGGAAGAGGACCGAGCTCCGCACCCATTGATGGATGACCGTGAACTCAAGCGGGAGCTGGTGCTGGTGTTGTCTACCGACAAGGGGCTTTGCGGCGCCTTGAACACGAATTTGTTTCGTGAGCTATCCCAATTCGATCCAGCGAAAACAGATTTTGTTTGCGTGGGCAGGAAGGGCGCGCAGTTCTTGGTTCGTTCGAAACGGTCGGTGACCGCCGAATTTGATCTCAAGGATAACTTTAGTTTCTACCAAGCGCAGGCCGTTGCAAAATTCTGCCTCGATGAATACATGAAGGGGAAGGTCGACCGCATCACGGTGGCGTATTCCGACTTCGTGAACACTCTCACTCAGATCCCCAGCACGTGCGTGGTTGCACCTGTGCACTCATTCGAGGTCGGGAATTCGGAACTCGAGGGCAAAAACGACGAGTCAAGCCCCTCAAAAGCTTCACCATCGGATGTCTCGGAGTATCTGCTGGAGCCAAATAAAGACACTCTGCTGGATCAATTGCTGCCGCATTTTGTCTTCTTTAAAATCTATCATCTGATTCTTGAGAGTCGTGCCTCCGAGCACTCGGCACGCATGGTGGCGATGAAGAATGCCACCGATAACGCGAAGCAAATCATCAAGGACCTTACTCTCGAGTACAACAAGATCCGTCAGGCAAGCATCACAACCGAGATTCTTGAAATCGCAACAGCCCAGATGGTGCTCTCATAATTTTTTATCCTTTAAAAACACAGTCCCATGTCTGAACAAAACGCAACCCAAGCAAACGTAGGATCGATCGTTCAAGTGATCGGGCCCGTCATAGATGTTGATTTCAGTGCCACCGGCGTGATGCCAAAACTTCTTGAGGCTCTTGAAATTGAGTATGATGTGAACGGCGAAAAAACCAGGTTGGTTCTGGAGGTTCAGCAGCACCTTGGATCCTCTTGGGTGCGTTCGATTGCCATGAGTTCAACCGAAGGGCTCAAGCGTGGCTTGAAAGTGAATGCGACCGGTGCGCCGATTTCCGTTCCGGTGGGGGAGGGCGTGTTGGGCCGAATCTTTAACGTAACCGGCGATCCCACCGACGAACGCGGCCCGGTGCCTCATACTAAGCGCTACCCGATCCATCGCCCGGCTCCTCCTTTGGTGGATCAGGACACGAAGGCACAGATTCTCGAGACTGGG
>JACCED010391094.1_pt1 | contig 10521 bp, 4 predicted proteins | sample 7455021 | NCBI WGS metagenome assembly JACCED01 (sample SAMN15323456, study PRJNA562643) | freshwater metagenome | isolation source: river surface water | place: USA:Blue River Watershed | collected 2017-08-19 | reverse complement strand
TTATGGGTAATACAAGTAATGTAACCAGGGTTACAGTTCTAGGAACCCTGGCCTCACTATTATTTAGTTTCTGTACGCCAATGCAGACGGCTTCTGCCAATGTGCAATTACCAGCCCCTATTGCTATTTCCGCAGCAGCGGGAAGTGCTGCCGGTACCATCCAAGTTAAATTTTCGGCAAATTTTGGATCGCTGGTTAGTGCAACGACGAGCGGCTCCACTCAACCGGGGTCAAATGTGGCTTCTCTTGCAATTGATACAGCTGGTAATTTGGTTTACGCAGACCAAAATGGTCAGACTAACATTTACATACGTACTAGGAATTCAACTTTAGATTATTCAAGTGAAACTTGGCTGGCAACTTCTCCGCGTTCATTTATCGCAATTGGACTGGATTCGCAGAATAATATTTTCACCATTGGTAGATCTGGCATCTATAAACTCTCACGAACCAACGGAACACTTGGTACAGGTTCCTGGACAGAGACAGCGATTGTGGCCGACACAGCGCTATGTGTGATTAATTCATGCGCAATTAGCACGGATGGTCAAGATAACGTGATTGCCTTGACATCGAAATTACAAATTTGGAAGAAGAGTGAAAATTATGCGACAGCGAGTGTTATCGAAGCCAGTCCAACGGGTTACGATTTTTCGGCTAAAGGCACATCTATCGCTTATTACAACGGCACGGGATTGGTAGTCCGGACATCCGCTACTTATGACTTTGTAAATGCCGTCCCCTCTAGCGGCCTCTCAGCAAACGGAGATGGCGCCATAGGAATATCTGATGGGTTAGTCGCGCTACAACGTAGAGGATCTGCAGGCACTCTTTCCTTAGCTTCTTTTGATGCAACTCCCACCCTCAATCGAATTAAATATTATGACTCAAATGTTTTTGGATGTTCTGGCGAATTTGATCCATATGGAAATTTCATTTCAGGCTGCTTGACCGGTAGTCCAATTCAGGTGATGTCAAAAATCGCTGCCGTTGGACAAACTTACACCGCAAAGGTTTATGCGGCCGATGGTACGACTTTGGTCAAGACAGTTACTAACTATGTAAGCGGCTCTGATATCACCGGATTATCTGGTGATACAACTTACAATGTGACAATCACTGCGAATGCTTCAAGCGGTTATTTAGTTTCTTCGGCTAGCAGTTTGGTGTCGGCGAGAACGGCAGTATCTCCAGCTAGTATTACAACAAATACAATTTCTGGTACTGCTATTGCCCAACAAGTTTTGACAAGTAATGTCACTGCGTCCGGAACGATTACACGAGTATGGAAACGAGATGGAGTACCAATCTCAGGCGCAACTTCGGGAACCTATACACTTGTCGAAGCAGATATAGGTACCAAAATTACCGTGACAGCAACTGCAACAAACAGTGGTGGCAGTGTAAGTTCGACGACTTCCGACTTTGGCCCCATAGCAGCATTAACTCCAACAATCAGTTCTGCGAGCATTAGTGGTACACCTACCTATGGCCAGACTTTAACTGTGACTCCAAGCGGGGTTACCGGAGTACCGACGCCTACATCTACTTATGTGTGGAATCGCGACGGGAGTCCAATAAGTGGTGCTCAATCGTCAACTTACACGCTAACAACAGCAGATATCGGTACTGCAATTTCTGCGACCGTCACGGTTACCAATAGCGGTGGAATTGCATCAAGAACGACGACCAGCACAACCCTCGTAAGTAAGATCACGCCAACTTTTGAATCATGGAGCCCTGTCACAAAGATATTTGGAGATTCGGATTTCCCCCTCACTGCCCCGACTCCAAGTACTCCGGGAACTTTCACCTACTCGTCTGCAACAACTTCGGTTATTTCTGTCAGTGGTAATTCGGCCACCGTAGTTGGAGCAGGAACTTCGGTTATTACTGCAACATTTACGCCGAATGATCCGGCTAATTATATTTCTGGCGGTACAACCTCGATGACGGTCACCGTCGGTAAAGCAACTCCAACATTCACCTGGAGCGGTGTAACAAAGACCTTTGGCGATGGAAATTTCTCGCTCACTGCCCCGACTCCAAGCACTCCTGGAACTTTCACCTACACATCTGGGACCACTTCGGTCATATCTATTAGTGGTAGCACGGCAACAGTGGCTGGTGCCGGTACCTCCCTAATCACTGCAACTTTCACACCGACGAATACGGCGAACTATAATTCTGGCGGCACGACCACGATGACAGTGACAGTCGGTAAGGCAACTCCGACATTCACCTGGAGCGGGGTAACAAAGACTTACGGGGATGCAACTTTCCCCCTGACAGCCCCAACTCCAAGCACTCCGGGAACCTTTGCCTACTCATCCTCTAATCCATCTGTACTTTCCGTGAGCGGAAGCACAGCTACGGTTGCTGGTGCTGGAACCTCAACGGTTACTGCAACATTCACACCCAATGCAACTGCTAATTATGTCTCGGGTTCAACAACATCTATGGTCGCAACAGTCCAACAAAAAACACAAACAACGTTGGCAATATCTCCGACAAGTGTGACTTATGGCTCCACCCTTACGTTGACCACTTCAGGTGGCGATGGCTTAGGAAGTGTCTCCTATCTTGTTGATTCGGGACCATGTACCGTGCTGGAATCAACGCTTACTCCAACCGGGGCCGGAACATGTATGGTCACAGCGACCAAGGCGGCAAATGGAAATTACCTTGCGATAAGCTCGATTTCGACAGCTATCACCGTTGCTAAACAGACTCCGACCTTTACATGGTCAGGTATTTCAAAGATGTATGGGGAAATTTTTTCACTGACCGCTCCAACCCCAAGTACGCCTGGAACTTTCACATATTCTTCTGCAACGACATCGGTCGTGGCCATTAGTTCAAGCACGGCGACGGTTGTAGGTAATGGCAGTTCAATTATCACTGCAACCTTCACACCCAACGATAGTACTAACTTTGTCTCAGGTGGAACGACAACAATGACCGTCACTGCCTCAAAAGTTGCAATTACAGTGACGCCTACGGCCGGTCAATCAAAGGTGTATGGGGCAAATAACCCAACCATTACATATTCGGTTACTTCTGGCTCACTAGTTGGATCGGATACTTTGAGTGGCGCTCTTACTTATACCGGAACAAATGCTGGGTCTTATGCAATTGCAATTGGAACTCTCGCTAATTCAAATTACACAATTACGCTGGCATCAGTTAACTTTGCGATTACTCAGGCTACGCAATCTGCCGTGTCACTTTCATCGCTAAGTTCGGGATATAACCCAAGTAATAAGACCGTTGCGTTGACTGGGACTGGTGGCACAGGAACCGGTTCCTATCTCACTGCTCTAGATGCTTCGAATACAACACCGGGATGTTCTGTAACGGGTACGACTCTTACATACACAACAGCAGGTACCTGTGTGATTGCCGTGACTCGCTCATCCGATACCAATTATCTGGCAAGAACAGATGTTGTCTCATTCTCTATTGGACTTGCAAGTCAGACGATTACCTTCAATTCACTGTCGGCAAAGAGTTACTCGAGTGATACTTTTACAGTCAGTGCTACATCATCTGCGTCATTGACTGTCGTATTCACCTCGGGTTCAACCTCGGTCTGTACCACCTCTGGCACCAGTGGCAGCACCATCACCCTTCTCGGAGTGGGAACCTGCGTTATTAATGCCAATCAAGCAGGAGATGCAAATACAGGGGCTGCTAGCCAGGTTTCTCAAAACTTCACTGTGAATCCTCGTGCAATTACCGTGACAGCTGATGCCAAGAGCAAGGTATTCGGTGCGTCAGATCCAACGTTTACATATTCAATAACCACCGGTTCACTCGTACTCGGTGATGCACTTACCGGTGCTCTCACTCGTGCGGCCGGAACTGATGTCGGTACATACCAAATTCAGCAAGGGGCTTTAACCACTTCGAATAACCCTAAGTACACAATTACTTTCATTTCAGCCGATCTCAGTATTACTCGTGGAACACCAACTCTTGTATTGACTTATCCGAACTCAAACGTTGCAATCCTGCGACCAGGTGCAACTGATACTCCGACTGTGACAACGAGTTCGAGCGCAGGATCTCTCACTTATGCAACAAGTGCCGCTACTTCGATTTGTACAGTTGATTCATCTTCAGGAGTAATCTCACTTTTTGGTGCTGGAAGCTGTCCGATTGCAATGACAACAGCGCAAACAGTAAATTTCCTTCAGCACACAGAGACAACAACTGTGACAGTTGCGCTACTCAGTACTTCGCTGACAGGGATTAATCAGAGCAATTTAGTCAGCATGGGACAACCTTTCTATGCCCATGCAACTATCGATCAGTCGTACTCGTTCAGTAGCGGTAGCAATGGCGCCTCGGTTTCAATACCTGCAGGCGCACTTGACGCCAGTGTTCCAATTTCGATTCACTTACTGGCCGACTCAACAGACCAACGCGCACTGATCACTTCAGATGGAACTTCAGTGCTCTCGGTAGTTGTCTCATGGGTCGCATCCGACGGATCGGTTCCGAGCACTAATACCGGTAAAGCAATCTCTGTAACCCTGACAAACCCGGCGATTAAGTCAGGTGCCAAGATTTACAGCATTATCGGCAATCAGAGCCAGCTCTTAGGAACAGCAACTGCCGATGGTTCAATTACAACTTTGATCACAGAGGACCCGGTTCTGCTCGTCATTAACCCCGTTGTTACTACAGCTGCTCCATCATCGAGTAGCAGTGGTGGCGGTGGAGGCGGCGGATACGTGATGGCGGTAGTTGTCGATAATTCGACAGCAACGGAAGCAGCCAACTTGAAGTTAGCTGCTGATAAGGCAGCAGCGGAACTGAAAGCAGCACAAGAAAAAGCTGCGGCTGTAGAAGCAGAGGCAGCTGCAGTAAAGGCTGCTAAAGATCTTGCAGATGCCCAAGCCCAGGCAGCAGCTGAGCTAAAGGCTTCACAAGAGAAGGCTGCTGAAGAACTTCGCATTGCAGAAGAGTTGCGTCTTGCACAGTTAAAGGCGGAGACTGATCTTAAACTCGCTGCTGAGAAGAAAGCGCTATCGGATTTTGCAACAGCATCTCGGAACGCAAAAGCAGCAGTCACACTTTACTCTGTTTCACCGTCGTTGAAGCTGAACTCTTATGACAGTGCTTATCTTGCTAAGTATGTGAAGTCGCTAAAGAACGGTGCGTCAGTCACATGCATTGGATACACCTATGGAAAGAGCCCTGCTTCAAAAGTATCGCAAGCATTGGCTAAGCGCCAAGCGACAGCGGTTTGCGCGCAGATGAAGAAGACAAATAAAACCCTGAAAACATCAATTGTTATTTATCCAGCGACAAAGGCTCCGAAAGCAGCCGTTGGCGCAAAGTGGGTCGGGGTTAGTTACAGAATTGATGGGTTTAAAAAATAGCTTGGCATGACGTTTGATTTTTTTAGACATAGCAAAGACGAAGAACTCACAAAGCTCCAGAATGGAAATGACCTTATGAAAAATCAAAATCGACGTTTTGTGCTCGCATTGGTAGTGATCCTGACTTCCTCGATTCTTGTGAACCCAAGCGCAAGCGCATGGAGTGGACCGACAGCTACGGTGAGTGTTATCGGTGGCGGAGGTACTGAGGAAGTGCGTGGACTTACTCTTGATCGGAGTGGGAATAGTTACTTAACGGGTTATTTCACGGGAACAGTAGATTTTGATCCAGGTGATGGCGTAACAAGCCTCACCACTTTAGGAGGAAATGATGTATTCATCCTGAAGTTAAGTTCTGATGGCGGTTTTCTTTGGGTTAAACGCTTGGGTGGCACACTTAGTGAAGCAGGAGCATCTATTGTTATTGATAAGGATGGAAATGTAATTACTACAGGAAACTTTGCAGGGACAGTAGATTTTAATCCAGGAGCTGAGGTAGCAAATCTGACTTCGGCGGGACTTTCGGATGACGTCTTTATCTCAAAGCTGGATTCATCTGGAAATTATCTTTGGGCCAAGAGTTTTGGTGGGACAGGCAGAGATTCGGGATTACATGTTGCAACTGACTTAAGTGGGAATATTTGTGTCACAGGAATTTTCACAGGGACAGTGGATTTTGATCCGGGAGATCAAGGTGTAAATCTTACTTTCTTCGCCGACCTAGATGTATTCATCTCAAAATTTGATTCATCTGGAAATTATCTTTGGGCCAAGAGCATTGGTGACACTGCCCAAGATGTAGGGCAAGGCGCATCTTTCGATAGCAGCGGCAATATCTATTCCTTTGGACGTTTCAATAAATCAGTGGATTTCAATCCTGGTGGTCAGGGCGGATTGCTAACGGCTGATGGCAGTAACACTGACATGTTCATCTCAAAGTTTGCTCCTGCAGGCACTTTTCTTTGGGCTAAGCGCATTGGCGGTACTGGAGCCGACGGTGCAGCGTTTAATGCTTTTGATAGTGATGGCAATATTGTTGTCGCAGGGTATTTCAACGGAACAGTGGATTTTGATCCAGGTGAAAGAGTTGAAACCCTCACGGCCATAGTCAGTTCCGAAATGTTTATTGCAAAGTTTGCCCCCACGGGCAATTATCTTTGGGCTAAGCGCATTGGCGGAACAGGAGCCGATCGTGGCCTCAATATCGCAGTCGATAGCAGTGGAAACATTTATTCCACAGGGAAATTCACTGGAACGGTCGATTTCAATCCTGGTGGTCAGGCAGGAGTCCTCACTTCTGATAGCAATAGCGATGATGTGTTCATATCGAAATACACCCCTTCAGGCAGTTTTCTCTGGGCTAAGCGCATTGGCGGAGCTGGAGCCGATCGAGGCCTCAATATCGCAGTCGATAGCAGCGGAAATGTCTATTCAGCGGGGTATTTCTCTGGACCATCAGTAGATTTCAATCCGGGTGAAGAGATTGCAAATTTCGCTAATTTAGGTGGAAATGACATATATATTTTGAAATTGAACGCCACAGGAGAAGTTGATATTGCAGATGCCGCTGCCGCATATGCAAGAGGTGTCGCTGCCACTCAGGCCGCTGCTGCAAAAGTTGCCGCTGACGCCGCTGCCGCAGCTGCAAAAGTTGCTGCTGAAGCCGCTGCCGCTAAACGAGAAGCGGAGAAGCAGTCAGCTCGGGCAGATATTGCTGCAGCAGTGAAGAGCGCCAAAGATTTATCTGTAGATTCTTTTGCTAAAGCAGAGATTCCAGGTGTTAATTCCTCGAATATTGATGCTTTGAAAGCTGAATTGTTAGCCCTTCCAGAAGAATCACGAACTGACTTCAATCAGGTTCTTAAGGTTGCTAGAAAGTTCGAAGTAGTGGGCAACATCGCTTCGGATCAAGTACGGAATATCCTCCCGAACACCTTTGTTGAGGTTGGTCTAATCTCTCAAACTAGCAAGAATAAGGTCGCGCTAGTGAGTGCCGTGAAAAAATTGCCGACTACTGCTCGTGATAGCTATGCCGAGATTAAGGCTGCGATTGAGGCCGAAACTAAGAAGATTCAGGCAAGACAAGACCGACTGGCATCAGTTATTGCTAGGAATGCGACCCGGGCTAACAAGTAGTCTCTTAAGAGTCACTCTCTAGTTACTTTTGCACCGAGGCTTACTAGTTGCTCGGCGAAGTTTGGATAACCACGATCGATGTGGAATGCGCCATCAACGGTTGTTTCTCCATCAGACACTAGGGCTGCCAATACAAGACCAGCACCTGCACGGATATCAGTTGCTTCGACAGGTGCGCCAGATAGCTGTGGAATACCGTCGATAGAGGCGTGGTGGCCGTCTACGGTGATCTGAGCGCCTAAACGCATGAGTTCGTTGACGAACATAAAGCGTGATTCAAAGACGTTCTCGGTCACGATTGAGTGTCCATCTGCAACAGCATTCATGCCGATGATGAAAGGGAGTAAATCGGTAGCAAATCCTGGATAGGGAAGTGTTGCAACATCGATAGCGCGTGGGCGTTGGTTCATTTGGACGCGAATTCCATCTTGTGTCGAAGTGACGATTGCACCGGCGTGGGTAAGTTTTTCGAGCATGACTTCCATGTGATCAGCGCGTCCACCGTGAATGGTGATGTCACCTTGCGTCATGGCGGCCGCAAATGCCCATGTGCCCGCGATGATGCGGTCGGTAATAGTGGTGTGATCAGTTGGCTTTAACTCTTTAACTCCGGTGATGGTGATGAGTGGTGACCCTAGTCCATCAATCTGTGCGCCCATACCGATAAGGAATTCACCAAGGTCAACGAGATCTGGTTCGCGCGCTGCGTTATCAATTGTTGTTACACCTTGTGCAAGAACAGCTGCAGTCATCAAGTTCTCTGTTGCACCTACTGATGGGAAATCTAGCTCGATTGCTGTTCCGGTTAAGCCATTAGGTGCTTCAGCAATCACGTAACCATGTTCAACGTGTGCAGTAGCGCCAAGAGATTCAAGGCCCTTGATATGAAAATCTAATCCGCGAGAACCAATTGCGTCTCCACCAGGGAGTGCGACTTCGGCTTTTCCAACGCGTGCAACAAGTGGGCCAAGTACGTTGATGGATGCGCGCATCTTGCGAACGAGATCGTAATCTGCGCGGTGCAGGGGAGCAGCAGGAACATCGATGGTGACGACAGCGCCCTCATGTTTAACGGTGCAGCCAAGACGAGTGAGCAGGTCAGCCATGATGTCGACATCTGCAATATCTGGAACATTGCGGATGGTTGTTGTGCCAACTGCCAAAAGGGATGCGGCCATGAGTTTTAGGACCGAATTCTTTGCGCCTGTAACGGTTACTTCGCCCTCAAGACGGCAGCCCCCGGTGATCCGGAAGCGGTCGAGCGACGAAGATGCCATATCCGAAGTCTACTTATAGGCTACGGACATGGTTAATTTAACGCGTATTTACACAAAGACAGGCGATGACGGAACTACATCTCTTGGAGATATGAGCCGTACTTCAAAGAATGACCCTCGTCTTGAAGCATATGCAACAGTTGATGAAGCGAACTCCACCATTGGCGTTGTTCTTGCAACTGATGAATTAACCGATGAAGTTCGCGCCCTCTTGGTGCGCATTCAAAATGACCTATTCGATGTGGGCGCAGACCTCTGCACTCCAGTAGTTGATTCACCTGCATTTGAGCCTCTTCGCGTACTTGAATCTCAGGTGGTTTACCTCGAAGAGCAGATCGATCATTTCAATAAGGATCTTGAAGCACTTCGCTCATTCGTTCTTCCATCAGGTACACCAGCTGCTGCCCACCTTCACGTAGCTCGTACAGTTGTTCGTCGCGCAGAGCGCCGCACATGGGCTGCAATTCACGCATTTGGCGGCGGTGTAAACCCACTGACAGCTAAGTACCTCAATCGTTGCTCAGATCTTCTCTTCGTTCTTGCGCGCGTTGCAAATAAGAAAATTGGCGATCAGCTCTGGGTTCCTGGGGCTAATCGTTAATTAGAAGCTTTTAAGATGAGCGCGAGCTGCGCTCTCTTCTTCAGGAAATACAAAGATACGTGGTCCGACTTTAGTCTGCGTTAGCGTTGCTTTGATACCGACTGCAATTAATCGCTGGCGCAGAATTTCACCTTCGATGTGATTTGAAGGTTGTGCAACAGCGACCAAAGTTCCGTATTCATCTTCATCGCCTGCAATTGGCTTACGCGCAATGAGTGATGAACCTTTTGCTGATGTCCATTTAAGAATGAGGATGAGGAAAAATACGACAGGAAATCCTGCCAAGCTCATGAGAAAGAGTTTGTTATCAACGCCGCCCAGCATTAGCTACCGACCTTGGTGAATGTCACTGACTGAGTTCCTTCAGGCTTTGCTTCCTGATGACAGACCACTTCAATACTGGAAACATACTCAAGCGAAGCCAGCGGTTCAGGGGAGATGAGAAGAATTGTCTTTACTTCTCGAGCAACACTGGCACCAGAAATTGTCCGTAGGTTTCCGATGAGATCTCTATTTTGTGCATAAACCTTTGAATTAACTTCCCACCAGACGCATCCTTGTTCGGAGGCAACTTGTACTGCGCCGCAGATAAATGTGCGGCAGGCAGCAACTTGGGATGCCAGGTTGCCCTTTGCCGAGATAACACCGACTAGTTCTTTACTTGTAGGAATCTTTGCGTAGATACCTGATTCATATTCAAAACCAACCGGTGGCCACTTTGGCTTAGGCGACGGAGTCACCTTTACCTTCTTGCGTGGCTTTGGTTTTGGTTTCGGCTTTGGTTTTACCGAAGCTTTTGCTGTTGGCTTCACGGTCGATGTTGATGTTGAACTCGCAGTTGGCTTAGCTGTCGCCTTAGCTGTTGGTTTTGATGTCGCCTTAGCTGTTGGTTTTGATGTGGCTTTGGCCGTTGCTGTCACCTTTGTAGTGGGTGTTGGAGTCGGCTTCTTTGTTGCAGCGATAGCTGAGCTTCCTGAGGCTGTAAGAACGAGAGCCAGGAGAATCGCGAGATTGCTTAGTCGCGCTCCCACTTGAAGCTTCGAACTGCCCAGATAATTCCGACTACGAGCCATGCAGTAATAATGGCAAAGGTACGGCCAGTTTCCCAATTGCCGGC
>JACCED011394024.1_pt1 | contig 10523 bp, 11 predicted proteins | sample 7455021 | NCBI WGS metagenome assembly JACCED01 (sample SAMN15323456, study PRJNA562643) | freshwater metagenome | isolation source: river surface water | place: USA:Blue River Watershed | collected 2017-08-19 | reverse complement strand
TGAATTTGGCCGCTTATTGGCGGGCGCGGTACTCACCGAACAGGTCTTCACCATTCCGGGCTTCGGCAAGCTGATTGTAGATGCGGTTTTCAATCGGGATTACCCGGTGGTGCAAGGCGTGGTGCTGGCCACCGCGCTGATCTTCGTGATCCTCTCCCTGGTGGCGGATTTGCTTTATATGGCGATCAATCCGCGGTTACGTCAGTCATGAATGCGGTGCCGCTAGCCGCCGGTGAAAGCCCGGCGAAGCGCGCCTTCAAGCGCTTCATGCGCCACCGATTGGCGGTATTTGGCCTGCTGGTCGTCTTGGCCTTTGTGCTGATTGCGCTGCTGGCGCCGCTGATTGCGCCCTATGATCCGCTGCAAACGAGCTGGACCCGTATCCGCAAACCGCCATCCATGGCCCATTGGTTTGGCACGGATGAAAATGGCCGCGATGTCCTTTCACGGGTGATTTGGGGCGCGCGCGCGTCACTCATGGCGGGTGTCATTTCCGTCATGGGCGCCTTGTTGATTGGGGTGCCCTTGGGGGTATTGGCGGGGCTGATTGGTGGCTGGGTGGATGCGCTGATCTCCCGCGTGGCGGATGCCATGCTGTCGGTGCCATTCCTGATCCTGGCCATCGCGCTCGCGGCGTTTCTTGGGCCGGCCTTGGAAAATGCCATGATCGCCATTGCGGTAACGGCATCGCCGGTTTTTGTGCGCCTATCGCGCGGCATGGCGCTGGATGCCAAATCGACCGATTGGGTGGAAGCGGCACGTGCGCTTGGCAATCCGCCCTGGCGCATCGGGCTTGTCCATGTCCTGCCCAATATCATTCCGCCATTGCTGGTGCAGGCGAGCCTTGCCATCGCCGAGGCGATTATTGCGGAAGCCTCGCTGTCATTTCTGGGCCTTGGGCAACAGCCACCGGCACCTTCCTGGGGGTCCATGCTGAATAGCGCCCAGCGTTTCCTCACCCAGGCGCCCTGGTTGTCCATCATTCCAGGTCTTGCCATCTTCATCGTGGTCTTGGCGTTCAATCTGGTGGGGGATGGGTTGCGCGATGCGCTAGACCCAAGGGCGGATCGGAAGTGATGGAAATAAGATCGGCACCGGGGCATTTGCCGCGGGGGCGGCGGATTTACGCCATTGGCGATATCCATGGCAGCATCGATCAATTGCGCGACCTGCACGGCCAGATCCGCGCCGATTTGCGTAAGCGCCCGGTGGGCTCGGCGCTGCTGATCCATCTGGGTGATTACGTCGATAAAGGGGCGGATTCCCGCGCCGTGGTCGATTATCTTTCCGCCGGGGATCCCATATCGGGCCTACCGACGCTCTATTTGATGGGCAATCACGAAGACACCATGCTGGGTGCCTTGTCTGGCGATGGTGCCGCCTCGGCTGATTGGCTTTGGGGTGGGGGCAGGGCGACGCTGGATTCATGGGGCATCGCCCCTGATGCCCCGCGCGAGACTTGGCCGGATGCCTTCGCCCCGCATCAGCGGCGCTTCCTGCGGGATTTATCGCTCTGGCATGAGGAAGGCGGCTATCTTTTTGTTCATGCAGGAATCCGCCCCGGAATCCCGCTGGAAGAACAGTCGCGCGAGGATTTATTGCGAATTCGGCATGATTTTCTGAACAGCCCCCGTGATCATGGCCGGGTGGTGGTACATGGCCATACGGCGGGTTTCATGCCCGTGGTGCGCGATAACCGCATTTGCATCGATACCGCCGCCTGGTCTGGCGGCGGTCTCACAGCGGTGATGCTGGAAGGCGAAAGCCTGGCCTTCTTGCAGGCGAAATAGCCGAGGTTATTCCTTGGCCTGTTTCTTATGCGCGAGAAGGCCCATCAGGCGCCGATCGCGCCAGGCTGAACGTGCGCCGATCTGTTCCAAGGGAAGGGCAGCGCGCCGTTCTGCGGCGACGCGTGTCACTGTCTCAGTATCATAGAGATAGGGCGTCTGTTCTTCAGTAATGCCGCCCATGAGGGGGCCAAAGCGTTCCGCGTAATCCGCCACGCCACCTGGGGCGTTCAGGTCAATCGTCTCAAAGGGGCCCATGAAGGACCAGCGTAGCCCAAGCCCATCCTTCACGCAGGCATCAACATCTTCCACACTCATCACGCCATCGCGCACCAGGCGGAAGGCTTCCGCCACCAAGGCGGCTTGCAGGCGGTTCAACACGAAACCACGGGTTTCCTTCATCGCCGTCACCGGCACCTGACCGACGCGCGCCATCAGCGCGCGCGTACGCGTCACCACCTCCGGCGCGGTCCATGGGGCGCCCACCAATTCCACCAATGGCACCAGATAGGGCGGGTTCACCGGATGCGCGACCAGGCAGCGCGCCCGACCTGGAAGGTTTTCGGTAAAGGCGCTGGCAGGAATGCCGGAGGTGGAGGAAGCAAGCACCACCTCAGGGCCGCAAAGCGCATCAAGCTCAGCGAATAGCGCCTGCTTTGGCGCGACGCGTTCCGGGCCATTTTCCTGAACATGCTGTGCGCCAAGCACACAGGCTGCAAGCGTGGGTGCTGCGGTGATGCGTGCGGCGATCACGCTGGGCGCTTCGGAGATCAGCCGGGCTTCAGCCAGATCCGCGAGGCTCTGCTCAATCAGCTTGGGCGCGGTTTCCGATACGCCCGCGATGGGATCCCAAAGGCGCACCGGATGCCCCGCCCGCGCAAAGACCATGGCCCAGGCACGCCCGATCAGCCCTGCGCCCACAATGGCAATTTGTTCCATGGCTAGCTTCCTTATCGCTGGTGGCCTTGATCGGCCGGAGGTGAACGGCGATGTAAAGGATCGTGAGCGATCAGCGCAACGCGCCGGCTCCGGCGCCATCATCCCCCGCACTCCCCACACCGCTGCGACGCTGGTTGGGCTTCATGCTGTTGGGCGGCACCATGTCCTTGCTGGGCCTTTTGGCGTTCTGGCGGGCAGTCGCGTGGGTTTTCGGCAAATGAGCCGCTTCTGGCGCTTATGGCTGCTGCCGATCATGGCCTTGCCGTTATTGCCAGCCGCGATTTTCAATCTTTTCGCGCTGCGTGAACGTCCCTTGCTCGGCTGCTTGCTCGGCATCGGGCTGCCCTTTGTCGCGGCGCGCCTGATGCGCCGTGGCCGTCGGGGGGATGCGCGGCGTGCGGCATTGCTCATGGGTGCGGCGGCGGGTCTGGCCGCCGGGCTGGGGGCAGGGGCTGGCCCGATCATTGGCGGGATTTTCGCACTCGCCGCCTGGGGCGGCACAAGGCTGCTTTATGCGGAAATCAGCGAAACCTCGCCCCCCGCGCCGCCGCGCCAGCCAAGCGCGCTGGGTGAGGCGCGCCAACGCTTGGCGCGGATCGCGGGCTTGGCGGCGCAGGGGGCTGATCCTGGTCTCGGCCCGGTGATCCGCGCCATCAATCTGGTGCTGGATGATCTGGAAGCCCGCCCAGAAGGCATCGCCAAGGCAAGGCGCTTTCTGGCCGTGCATCTTGATGGGCTGGAACGCATCGCGGATCGGCTGGAAGCCGGCGCGATACCGCCGCCCGCCTTGGGGGCCTTGTTGCGGGAACTTGAAGCAGCGGCGCATCGCCTGCGGCATGATTTGCGTGCGGCGGAAACGGATGCACTCGATATACAGGTCAAAGTCTTGGCCGCCAGATTGCGCGAGGAAGGCTACGGATGAACGAAAACCCGAATATTCCAGCGGAACGCCGCGCAGCGGTGGAAGAGCTGGCAGCGTCACTTGATGTGACGGATCCTGGCGCGGTGCTGCGCTTTGGCCAGGAAGCGCAATCGCGCGCGGCCTCGGCGGCGGATGCCATGCTGGAAGGCGCCAAAAACCGTGAAGCCGGGGAAGCCGGGCAAACGCTTGGCGCCTTGCTTAGTCTTTTGCGGGGCTTTGATGTCTCGGGCCTTGCGGAAAAGCCCGGTTTCTTTGCGCGGCTTTTCAACAAGGCGGGCGCGGAAGCCGCGCAGGTACTCAGCCGCTATGAAGGGCTAAGGGATCAGGTTGAGGCCATTGGCGACCGGCTTGATACCCATCGCACGCGCTTGCTGGAAGATGTTGAAAAGCTGGAACGGCTTTATGCTGCCACGCTGGAATGGTTCCATGCCCTGGCGGACCATATTGCAGCCGGTGAGATGGTGCTGCAGGCGACAGCGGCAGATGCCATTCCGAAGGCGGAAGCAGCCGCCCAGGGCGGTGATATGCTGGCGGCGCAAAAACTGCGCGATCTTCGCACCGCGCGGGATGAATTGGACCGGCGCGTGCATGATCTTCGCCTGACGCGCCAGGTGGCCATGCAGGCGCTGCCTTCCATCCGGCTTATCCAGGAAAATGACAAGGCGCTGGCGGCCAAGATCCAATCCGTCATTGCCAATACGGTTCCCCTATGGCGCCAGCAGCTGGCCCAGGCCTTGGCCATCCAACGCATGCGGGATGCCGGGCAGGCGCTGCAACAGGCGAATGACCTGACCAATCAATTACTGACCGCCAATGCTGAGCGCCTGCGCCAGGGTAATGCTGCGGCGCGGCAGGAAATTGAACGCGGGGTTTTCGATCTCGCGGCGGTCAAGCAGGCAAATGCCTTGCTGGTTGTCACGATTGAGGACAGCCTATCCATCGCGGAACGGGCGCGTCTGCAGCGTGCCGACGCGGCGGTGGAACTGAACAAGGCCGAGGCGGAGATCCGCCGGGCCTTGATGGCGGCGAGATCAGCAGGGCAGGGCATCAATAACCCGCCCTGAAAACAATTGGGGGGCGGATGATGAGGAAGCGCGTTTTCTTATCGGCAATGGCCGGTATCTGTGCGACGCCAGCCATATTGCGGGCCCAGGCGACTTGGCCCAATGGGCCGGTAAGGATTGTGGTGCCCTTTCCGCCGGGCGGCGGTGCGGATGGCCTTGCCCGCCTATTGCAGCCCCGCTTGCAGCTTGAACTCGGCGTGCCGGTTATCATCGATAATCGCCCCGGTGCCTCCGGCGCCTTGGGGGCAGCTGCCGTCGCGCGTGCGACGCCAGATGGCAATACGTGGCTGATCGTCTTCGATACTCATGCCGTCAATCCGGCCCTGATCGCGAATATGGGCTTTGATACCGAAAAAGACTTCAATCAGCTTTTCCGGTTCGGCACAGCGTCCATGGTGCTGACAACCCATCCATCGCGCCCCTATCGCCGCCTGGCCGAGGTGATCGCCGCCGCCCGTGCCAAGCCCGACACCATTACCTATGGCACGATTGGCAATGGCAGCTTGGCACATTTGACCATGGCGCTTGCCGGGCGCTTGGGAGATTTCCGACTGGTCCATGTGGCCTATCGCGGCGGTGGCGCCTCGGCGACCGCTGCCGCCGCGGGTGAGGTTGATCTGGCGATTTCATCGCCGGCCGCCTTGGGGGCGCAGATCGATAGTGGTGCGATCCTGGCCCTGGCCCAAACCGCAAGAGAGCGCAGCCCAAGCCTGCCCAATATCCCGACCATGGCAGAGGAAGGCATTCCCGGCATTGATGCGCGGGCATTTTGGGGCTTTGCCGGGCCCGCACGCTTGGCCTCCCCGATCAAGCAGCGCATGGAAGCCGCATTGCGCGCCGCCTTGGCGCATCCGGAAACCGCGCAGCGCATCCAGGGCCTCGGCATTGATTTGGCGCCGCTCGGTGAAGCGGCCTTCACGCAGTTTTTCGGGCAGCAGCTTGAAGTCTGGGGCCGTGTCGTGCGGGAAAATGGCATCCGCGCGGATTAAGCGCCTGAGGCCAATGCCTTGCATTACCGTTTTGGGATGGCGGACCGAAGCCCTGCCGCAAGATCAGGCTTGACCGGATGTGTCAGGGCGGCTCCCATCTGACGGCAAACGAGTCATTGAAGGATAGGAAGATGCGCGCCTGGGCTGTCACCGAAGCTGGCAAACCGCTTGAGGAACTGAACCTGCCGACGCCGGAGCCCAAGGGCCAGGAGGTTTTGCTGGAGATCACCCATGCCGGTGTCTGCCATTCCGATTTGCATATCTGGGAAGGCGGCTATGATTTGGGGTCGCGTGGCTATCTGAAATTGTCGGATCGCGGGGTGAAGCTGCCGCTGGCCATGGGGCATGAAATTGTGGGGCGCGTCCTGAAATGGGGCCCGGATGCCAATGGTGCCGGCTTGAAGGTCGGCGATCACATGGTGGTGTTTCCCTGGGTTGGTTGCGGCCATTGCGCTGACTGCCGCGCCGATGAAGATAATATGTGCCTGACGCCGAAAAGCCTCGGCGTTTATCAGCATGGCGGCTATGCCACCCATGTTGTCGCGCCCGAACCGCGTCACCTTGTCCCGGTTGGCAATCTGGATCCGGCCCTGGCCGCGACCTATGCGTGTTCCGGCATTACGGTGTTCAGCGCGATCAATAAGGTGCTGCCCATGCCGCCCGATGAGCCGATTGTGCTGATTGGTGCAGGCGGCCTTGGCTTGAACGCTATCGCGGTGCTGAAAGCCAAAGGGCATCGGCGTATTGTGGTGGTGGATGTCAGCCCCGCGAAGCTTGAAGTGGCGCGCAAGGAAGGTGCTAGCGATATCGTGCAAGGCGGCGACGCCGGCACCGCCAAACGCATCATGGAAGCCTGTGGTGGGCCGGTGCGGGCCATTGTGGATCTGGTCAATGGCACGGAAACCGCCCGCAGCGCCTTCGATGCGCTGCGCAAGGGCGGCAAGCTGGTCCAGGTTGGACTGTTCGGTGGCGAATTGGCCGTACCCCTGCCGATGATGCCGATGCGGGCGCTGACCATCCAGGGTTCATATGTAGGCAATGTCAAAGAGTTACGGGAGCTTGTTGGCATAGCGCAGAAGGGCGGGCTGCCAGGGATTCCGGTGACCCAAATGCCGCTCAATCAGGCGAATGAAGCATTGAATCGCCTGAAGGATGGCAAGGTCACGGGCCGCATTGTGCTGACGGCCGAAGGACTTTAGGGGCGCCTCTATAAGAATTTATTGAAAAATGTCATGGAGTGCGTAACTCTGACACGAATGGAATGGAGCGGCCAAATTGCCCGATATCGCCCCCTTACGTGACTTCGTCCGCAGCATGACAGCGCTTGCTGATTCTGGCGCCGATGAGGCGCGCTTCTTGCGCGAAGCGCCCGATTTGCTCCGCAAATTGATCCTGGCGGATGATTGGTTGCCGGCGGATTATGCGGCCCCGACCGAAACCTATCGGCAGTTGCTGCTGCATTGTGATCCGCTGGAGCGTTTTTCGGTGGTCTGTTTCGTCTGGGGGCCGGGCCAGAAAACACCGATCCATAATCACACCGTCTGGGGCATGGTGGGTGTCCATCAGGGGGCGGAAATCTCCACCGAAATGCTGCCCGATCCCCAAGGTGGGCAAATGCGTCCCGGCAGGGTGGACCGCGCCAAGCGCGGCGATGTGGTGGTGCTGAGCAGTGACAATTACGATATCCACCGGGTGGAAAACGCGGTGGAAGGCGCGACCAGCATCAGCATCCATGTTTATGGCGCCAATATTGGTGCGGTGAAACGCGCCATCTTCAATAGCGAGACAAGTACGCCGGAATATTTCATCTCGGGCTATGATAACCCGAGTGTTCCCAATCTTTGGGATCGCAGTCGCGCGGCGGCGTGATCCGTCGCATCTTGCTTCCGCGCCGCTGAAAGGGGAAGCTTCCATCCCAGCGGCAGGAGGCGCGATTTATGGCTGATTCTATTCCTGTTCTTGATCTTGGGCCCTTGCGGGCGGGCGTGCCTGGGGCGCTGGAGCGTCTTGGCGCTGAATTGCGCCACGCCTTCACTGAAGTTGGCTTTTACTTCGTGCGCAACCACGGCATTCCGGAAGCGCTCTTGGATCAGACCTTTGCCGAAGCCGAACGCTTCCATGCGCAAGCCTTGGAAGCCAAGCTCGCGCTCAAGATCAATGAGCATAATATCGGCTATATGCCGATGCGTGGTGCGACCACGCGGGTGAATGCTGTTGGCGAGGTGGCCTTGCCCAATGCCAATGAAGCGGTGTTTTTCAAACGCGAACTGCCCGCCGACCATCCCGATGTGGTCAATAATGTGCGCTTCCGTGGTGCCAATCAGTGGCCGCACCTGCCCGGTTTTCGGGAGCGCATTCTGGAAGCCTGTGCCGCCTTTGAAGGGCTGGGGTTGCGGCTTTTGCCGATTTACGCGCGCGCGCTTGATCTGCCGACGGATTATTTTGCGCGGTTTTTTCAGGAGCCGATGTACACGCTCCGTCTATCCCACTACCCGCAGCAGGAACCGACCGCGCCCGAGAATGAATATGGGATCGCGCCGCATATGGACACGAGTTTCATGACCATTCTGGCGCAAAACAAGATCCCGGGCCTTTCACTTCGCCTGCGCGATGGCTCTTGGCTGGATGCGCCCGCGCCGGAAGGTGCCTTGTTGATCAATGGCGGCATGATGTTGCGGCGATGGACAGATAATCGCTTCATGGCGACGCCTCATCGGGTGATCAACCGCTCCGGGCGTGAACGTTATGCGATTCCGTTTTTCATGGATGCGAATTACCGCGCGGTCATGGCGCCAATCACGGCGGATGGGTCACCCGCCAGGATGGAACCGATCACCTACCCGGATTTCATGACCGGGTATCAGCGCGCGAATTTCCACCATGCCGCAGATAAATCGGAAGAAAAGGTGCAGTTGCAAGGCGCCTAACATTTCAGCAGGTTTGATAACCGCACAGCGCTCTGAACAGCCTGGAAAAGGGGCTTTACCTTCCTTCCAAATGGCGTAGCCTTCGCTCAGCCGAAAAGGCTTCAAACCGTTTGGGAGGAAAGCTCATGGAAGTAACACGTCGTACGGCCCTGGCGGCCGGCGCCGGTATTGGCGCAGGCATTGGTGGCCTGCCGTGGCGTAGCGCTAAGGCGCAAGCAGCGAATACGATCAAGATTGCGCTGCTTTGCGATTTTTCGGGCACGTATCGTGATGTGACAGGCCCAACTGAGTTGGCCTGTATCCGTCAGGCGGCGGCGGAAATGAGCAACCGCGGCTTCAACATTGAAGTGGTTTTTGGTGATAACCAGAATCGCCCGGATGTCGGTTCCAACCTCACGCGGCAATGGATCGACCGCGATGGCGTGGATGTGATTGTCGATGGCGGGGCTTCCTCCGTGGCCTTGGCTGCGAATGATATCATTCGTGAGAAAAACAAGGTTTTCCTCAATACCTCCTCGGCCACTTCGGACCTGACCGGCAGGGCATGCACGCCGAACACGGTGCATTGGACCTATGACACCTGGATGCTGGCGAATTCCACCGGCGGTGCCACGGTGCGCGCGGGCGGCGATACCTGGTATTTCATCACGGCGGATTACGCCTTTGGGCACGCGCTGGAACGCGATACGGCGACCTTCGTGCGCAATGCAGGCGGGCGCGTTCTGGGGCAGGTCCGTACCCCCTTCCCAGGGACGACTGACTTCTCCTCCTTCCTGGTGCAGGCGCAAGCCTCACGCGCCAAGGTCATTGGCCTTGCGAATGCCGGTAGCGATACCATCAACTGCATCAAGCAGGCGGCGGAATTCGGCCTCATGCGCCGTGGCATTAAGCTCGCCAGCCTGCTGATGTTCCTGCCGGATGTGCATGCCTTGGGGCTGGCCACCACCCAGGGGCTGATCTGCACCGAAACCTTCTATTGGGATTTGAACGACCGCACGCGCGCTTTCTCGGCCCGGGTGCGTCCGAATATCGGCCAAAATGCGCTGTGCATGAACCATGCTGGCGGCTATGCGGCGGTGCTGCATTATCTGAAGACGGTTGCCGATATGGGGGTTGCGCAGGCCAAGCAGAGCGGGATCACCACGGTGGAACGCATGAAGGCGATGCCCTGCGATGATGATTGCTTCGGTCCCGGCACGATCCGCGCCGATGGTCGTAAGCTGCATCCGGCCTATTTGTTCGAGGTGAAGAAGCCCGAGGAAAGCAAAGGCCCCTTCGATTACTATAAGCTGTTGCAGACCACTGCCAGCGATCAGGCCTTCCGCCCCTTGGCTGAAGGCGGCTGCAGCTTCGTGCGGAGCTGAGTTATTGCTTGGGCGATGGGGGGCTACCCCATCGTCCCTAGCGCGGCGGCTGAAAGACCAGGCGCCGCGACAGAATGAAATTGCCCGCCATGCCGGCAATCGCTCCGGCTGCCACACCCAAAACCGGATAGGCATTAGCGATGGGCACCCAGCTGATCAGCGCGGCATAAGTGCCGTAATTCATCGCAAAGCCGATCAGATTGACGACCAGAAACAGCACCCATTGCCGATGCGCGGGCCCGCTGCCGCGCCCGCGAAAAGTCCATATGCGATTCAGCGCCCAGGTGGTGCTTGCCGCGACCAGGTAAGACAAGGCGCGCCCACCATAAAGCCCAAGGCCAAGCGCAAGGCCCGCGTAAAGCACGGCCGTATCAACCATAAAGCCGATGGTGCCGACCACCCCGAAGCGGAAAAATTCCAGAAAAAGCCGCAAGCGCGCATCACCAAAGCGATGCTGGAGCCACGCCAAGAGATCTGCGAAGGTCATCATGTGGCTCTAGAGCATTAGGCCGCCTGCCGGAAAGCGGCCAG
>JACCED011816464.1_pt1 | contig 10524 bp, 8 predicted proteins | sample 7455021 | NCBI WGS metagenome assembly JACCED01 (sample SAMN15323456, study PRJNA562643) | freshwater metagenome | isolation source: river surface water | place: USA:Blue River Watershed | collected 2017-08-19 | reverse complement strand
GATGCGCGCAATGGAGATTGACATTGCGATTGATCTTTCCGGTCATACCGAGGGCTCGCGCCTTGGCGTGCTGTCCCATCGACCAGCCCCGGTCCAGATGACCTACCTGGGGTTCCCTGGCACCTCAGGATTGCCGTTCATCGACTACCTCATTGCCGACCAGGTGACCGTACCGCCCGAGTACCAACAGTTCTACCGAGAGAAAGTCCTGTATTTGCCGCATTGCTACCTGCCTCGCGATACAACGGTTGTTCCCTCTCCCATCACGCCAAGCCGCTCAGACTTTGGCCTGCCGGATGAGGGCATTATTTTCTGCAGCTTCAACCACGACTACAAAATCAATCCGCAGATGTTCAAGGTATGGATGGATTTGTTGAAGGCAGTGCCCGATAGCGTGCTGTGGCTGATGAAGTTGAACGCGACGGCGCATGCGAACGTTTCGCGCTCCGCCCAAGAGCATGGCGTGGATCCGGCCAGGATCGTGTTTGCCACCCGAGTGCCGGCAGTTGAGGATCATCTAGCTCGATATCGCCTTGCGGATGTGTTTCTGGACACCTACCCCTACACAGGACACACGACAGCTGGAGACGCGTTGCTGGCAGGAGTGCCAACCGTGACCATGGCGGGGACGAGTTTTGCCTCCAGGGTGGCTCTGAGCTTGTTCAATGACCTTGGACTCAAAACTGGCATCGCTACCTCATATGAAGATTATTTTGAGAAAGCACTGACTTATGCCCAGGATAGCTTCCTTCGCGAAAACGTTAGGGAGTACCTGACTTACAACGTTCAATCAGAAAATTGGCCTGTTAGCGCAGAGAGCCAGGCCAATGGCTTGATGGCAACACTTGACCACTGCAATAGAAATTGATTACCTCCACGCTTGGCAATAAAAGTTTTAATCCTTGACTGCAAAATGAAAAATCCGAAAGTAAGCATCATCGACTGTGCTATCGGCCGATACTTGGTTTATTCCACAAATGATTCATTGGGAGCCATTTTGCTGAGTCAAGGAATCCACGAGCCATCCGTTCTGCAGTTGAGTGATCTGATTATGAAGAATAGCTCCAAAAAAAGCATCTTGGATATTGGCGCCAACATAGGCACATACTCCATACCCATGGCAGTTAAATTCCCTCACAAGAATATATTTAGTTTTGAGTTGCAACGGAACGTTTATTATCAATTATGCGGGAATGTATTCTTAAATAGCATAAAAAATATCATTGCCATCAACAAAGGGGTCTCTTCAAGAGACGAAGTTATTGAAATCAATACGATTGATTATGAAAAATGCTGGAATATCGGTGGGTACTCGATCGACAAAATTGCATTGAACACAAATAGAACTGATTTCCCAAATGACGCGATATCCGGCGTAGAAAAAGCTCAACTCACTACTCTAGATACACTGGTCGATGAAATCAGCGATGTTGGCCTTATCAAATTGGACATTGAAGGCCATGAACTTGACGCCCTCAAAGGGGGGCTGAATTTTTTGAAATCTAATGGCTACCCGCCGATTATATTCGAATGCTGGGATTTCGACTGGTTTGCAGATTCCAAGCGCAAGCTTTTTTCATATTTCAACGAAATTGGCTATGAGGATATCAGCACAGACATAGGTTACAGCAATTACTTGGCTCAATCAAAAATGACAACTCATAATACCATTAGAATTCAAGAAAATTCGGCATTTATTATTAATAAATAAAATCCTTGCCCAAAAAATAACAACACATGAGATCTGGCTTTTAAACCAAAAACCAGAGCAAGGAATAAATCAATGATCGATAAAAATTCAATATTCCGAAGAATATTGATAGGTGGATCAACGGATATACCCGGTTGGATCACATTCAATGCTGATCCTGACACTCATCCCGACATTCTTGGTGATGTCAGGGATATACAAGGCATTGACAATGACTCCGTAGGCGTCTTCTACTTGAGTCACGTGCTCGAGCATGTTGAGCTGCCCAAGGTGCTGTCAACGCTTTCTAAACTTTATGCATCGCTGACTAAAAACGGAACCTTGTTTATCTCTGTACCCGACTTGTCGGTGTTAACGCAATTGCTATCTGACGCTGAACTGGATATCAATCAGAAAATACATGTTCTGAGAATGATCTATGGTGGACAAATTTCACCATTTGATTACCACTATTTTGGATACACCTTCGAAATTTTGAGCGCCTTTTTGAGCGCCGCAGGGTTTGTGGGCATACGCAAAGTGAAGTACTTCGATATCCATCACGACACCAGTCATTTCACCCCCTACAAGGGGATTCCCATCAGTCTCAACGTGGTGTGTCACAAAGCATGAGTACGACCAATGCCAACGTCATGGTGCTCTGGCATGCCGCACCTGTGCCATTTGCGCCGCCCAAATTGCATCCACAACAGTGGACGGGCTATTTAGCGGATCACGCTTCATTGCTGGATCCGCAACAAGACCCACGCGGATTTCTGATCCCCCGAGGTGAATTCGATCTGGCTGAAGTCCTGAGTCAACAAGGAATTCCCAAGCCTGATTGGTTATTTGTGTGTGTGGACGCCACCACTCCATTTTTCGCCAGAAATCTGGAAAATTCGGCCAAACGACGATTCTTGTGCCTAGGTGATACGCACCATCTGCCCACTCCACTGACACGACTCTTGCCCTACGGGGGGGCTGAACCCTGGGATGGTTTGATCTTTACAAACAATGTGAGACACGCGCACTGGTTTTCTCATGTAACGCAAGCTCCACAATTCTTTGAACCCGCCATTTTTGCATTAGAACTGGGTTTAAACCCAACTCATTCAGGAGATGTGACACGTCCCGTTTTCTACGGACAGATGGGAACATTTCATCCGCGCCGACAGCGTTTGATGGCCCCACTACTCCAGCAGGGTCTGGTTCACCATATTTCCGGCACCACCCATGAATTGGCTACCCAAATGGCCCGGTCTGCCGCTTGTGTCAATGTGACGCTCAATTCTGACTTTAACTCACGGATCTTTGAAATTGCCCAGACGGGATGCCTGCAACTCATTGACAAGCTGAGTATTCACAATGGGATGGGATCAGTTCTGATCCCAGGTCATAATTGTCTGGCTTTCAGTGATTCTGAAGAATTGAGAGATTTGGTGCTCGATTTACCATTGCTGAAAACGCTCAAACCGTTGCTGGGTAATAACTTGCGTCAGGAATGGCAAAGTCATTGGGGAATCAACGTCATCCGCGAGAGGCTAGCGCGAGGTCTGCAGTCTGACACATCGCCGTTTCTGAAGCCCCCCCCAAGCATCCGCAATGAATCCAAGCACACAGCCCCAGCCTTGAACTGGCGCCTTCATGTATACGAGAATTTTCTAGAACTCCATCGACAGAACGAAACAATGGAGATCCTCATAGAAAGTACCTACGGTGAATGCTATGCACAGGACTTGGGCGATTTGCCACGTCTGCGTGTCGTGGATCGGGACACTACCCTGAAACCTTCCAACGCGTCGAAATTCTTCATCCGGGACAAAGAGAACGGCGAACCCGATTTATTGGCCATCAATTCTTCCGACTGATTTCAACATGATCATTTCAAGAAGCCCACTGCGTATCAGTCTTGGCGGAGGCGGTACCGACTTGCCCTCCTATTATCAGGATCACGAAGGTTTTCTCATTGCTGGCGCTATTGATAAATACGTTTATGTCACGGTCATGCGTCCCTTTTCTCCGGGCATTTACCTCAAATACTCACAAATCGAAAAGGCCGATGCTCTCTCGCAGGTGAAGCACCCGATCATTCGCGAGGGTTTACAGTTGTTTTCCCCGAAAACACCTCAAATCGAGATCACCGCTTTGGCCGACATTCCGGCAGGTACCGGCTTGGGTTCATCCGGGAGTTTCACCACCGCATTGCTTAAGGCCCTCAGTTCGCACTATCGTCGACCACTACAACAAGAAGAAATCGCCGATCTGGCTTGCCAGATCGAAATCGAAAAACTTGGAGAACCCATCGGCAAGCAAGATCAATATGCTGCCGCAATGGGAGGAATTACTTGCTACACCTTCCATCGAGATGGCAAAGTGTCTGTAGCACCCCTGCAGATCAGTATGGACACTATGTTTGAACTGGAAGACAACCTGTTGCTGTTCTTCACTGGCTTTTCAAGAAGTGCCAGCCATATTCTGCAAGATCAAAAGACCAAATCTGATGTCCATGATCCAGGCATGTTGGCCAATCTACACTATGTCAAGGATCTGGGGTTGCGAAGCAAATCCGCCCTAGAACAAGGGAATACAGTTCAATTCGGCGAATTGATGCACGAGCATTGGGAACACAAAAAGAAACGGTCTAACGGCATGAGCAATTCAAACATTGACGAATGGTATGAATTAGGCATGCGAAATGGTGCCATCGGCGGCAAGTTGGTGGGTGCTGGAGGTGGAGGTTTTTTGATGTTCATGGCACATGATCGCGTCAAACTTCGCAAAGCCATGGCCAAGGCACAACTTGAAGAAGTCCGCTTCAAATTCGACTTTGAAGGCACCAAAAACGTGATGGCGTCATGAAGCTGCCTGTGGTGATTTTGGCCGGGGGCTTGGCGACCAGGATGTATCCTGAAACCCGCACAGTGCCCAAATCCATGCTGGATATTGCCGGTAGACCTTTTATTGATTGGCAGTTGGAATGGCTCCATCAACAAGGCCACAACCGTATCGTCTTGTGCCTGGGACACTTGGGTACTCTCGTTGAACAGCATGTGCAATCCACAGCCATCAAGGACATGAGCATCGAGTTTTCGCACGATGGGGCCACCCCCCTGGGCACTGGTGGTGCCTTGCGTCAAGCACTCCCCTTGCTACCTGAAGCTTTCATGGTTTTGTATGGCGACTCCTATCTCCCCATATCGCTGGATGCCGTGACTGCAGCCTGGCATCAGGTTGGATGCACCTGTCTTATGACGATTTATCCCAATCACAGCACGCTTGATGTCAGCAATGTTGAATACGCCCCCAATGGCGTTTTCATTTATGACAAAAAAGCACCCCATACTCGGATGCAACATATTGACTACGGGCTCAGCATCCTGAGCAAGCAAGCCGTTCAGGTGCATTCGCCGCAGGGGGCTTTTGATTTGTCTGATCTTTATCACGATCTGGTGAGTTCAGGTCAGATGGCAGCGCATGAAGTTACTCAACGCTTTTATGAAATTGGCTCACCCAGCGGGCGAGCTCAAACCGAATCCTATTTGAAACAGAGGAGTCTGACATGACCTACTCACAACAACACCTGAACGAAGCCATTGAAATCATCCAGCAAATTGATGCTGCCAAGATTGAAAAAATGGCCGAATTGATTGCTGGCATCAAACGTTCAGAAGGGCGTCTTTTTTTCTTGGGTGTTGGTGGAAGCGCCGCGAATTGCTCACATGCAGTCAATGATTTCAGGAAAATCGTGGGTATTGAATCCTACGCACCTACTGACAATGTATCCGAATTGACCGCCCGCACCAATGATGAAGGCTGGAACTCCATCTTCATCGAATGGTTGAAAACGAGCAAATTGAAATCCAATGATGGCTTGTTCATTTTGTCTGTGGGTGGCGGGAATCTAGACAAAAACATCAGTCCCAATCTCGTTGAAGCACTCAAGTATGCAAAATCGGTTGGCGCAAAAATCACCGGAATTGTGGGGCGTGATGGCGGGTACACCGCTCAATCCGCCGATGCTTGCATCTTGATTCCAACAGTCAACCCCGATACCGTCACGCCTCACGTCGAAGCTTTCCAGGCCGTGGTGTGGCATTTGCTAGTTTCGCACCCCAAATTGAAGCAACATGCCACAAAATGGGAATCCACGGTTAAATGAAGAATCGAGCCGTCTTTCTTGATCGGGATGGCGTGATCAATCGCGCCTTTCTCAAAAACGGAATTCCCATCCCCCCAGGACATCTTGAAGAGTTTGAAATTCTTCCAGGGGTTCAGGCAGCCATCCGACAATTGAAGACGCTGGGATGGTCAGTATTTGTTGTGACCAATCAACCGGATATTGCCCGCGGGACGCAAACAATGGACATCATTGATTCCATGCACAAGGTCCTCACGGACGCCATGCCGATTGATCAGATTTGGGTTTGTCCACACGATGATATCGATCAGTGCACGTGCCGCAAACCCAAGCCAGGTGCTCTAAAGGCCTTGGCGATATCGCATGACATCGACCTGTCGCAAAGCTATATGGTAGGCGATCGCTGGCGAGACATTGATGCGGGCAAAGCGGCCGGTTGTAAAACTATTTTTATTGACCATGGCTATATGGAGCGAAAGCCCACCTCACCCGACTTCATCACCCAGAGCCTGCCGCAGGCAGTTGATATCATTTTTCACCGAGAAGGAAGCCTCACATGATCGAATTGTCCAAACTCAACGTCAAGATTTTTGCCGACGGTGCAGACAAGCAAGGCATGCTTGAGATGTATCGCAAACCATTCATCCAAGGCCTGACCACCAATCCCACCCTGATGAACAAGGCTGGCATTACTGATTACCGAGGGTTTTGCAAAGATATCCTGACGTCAATTCAGGACAAACCTCTTTCATTTGAAGTGTTCTCGGACGACTGGAATGAAATGGAGCGGCAAGCAAATGAAATTGCCAGTTGGGGAAGCAATGTCTACGTGAAGATTCCCGTCACCAATACAAAGCGCGAGCCTTGTTATCCCTTGGTCAAGCGACTGACCACGCAGGGAATCAAGGTCAATGTGACGGCTATCATGACCATGCAGCAAATTGAGAACGTTGCCAGTCAACTCACCCCAGGTGTTGCCAGCTACGTATCTGTGTTTGCAGGAAGGATTGCAGACACGGGGCGAGACCCTATCCCACTGATGAAGGCCGCAGTCGAACGCTTGAAGCCCATTCGTGGAGCAGAATTGATTTGGGCCAGCCCTCGTGAATTATTGAACATCATTCATGCAGACTCAATTGGATGCCAAGTAATCACTGTAACGAATGACATTCTCAAAAAACTGGATCTATTGAATCGTGATCTAGACGAGTATTCTTTGGATACCGTGAAAATGTTCAGGTCTGATGCAGTGGCGGCTGGGTTCAAACTCTGACTCGCGTCACGCCTGGGTCAGATTTCGGTAAATGACGCGTTGGCAAGATAGAAATAATACTTCTCGACATGACTGACTGTGGTTTGTGCATGGGTTTTCAGGTTGGTCAGTACCAGCGAAAATTGAAAGTTTCGCCATTTTGAATTCAATACGGCATTTGTGGATCATCCCCCAATCTATCTTTGACCACCTTCAGGTTGCTGCCATAAGCTAGGAATACATTCTTCTTGACTGTACCGGCCAAATCAGTTTGCGCCTTGACATTTGGATTCTGATTCCTTGAACAGTATTTATCCCAAATCCCAAAAGTGGATATCAGTTGACTAGGCAAGAACTCCAGAGAACTAATCCCGAGCAATTGCCCGTAACAGGGAAGCGTCCAACTTGAGACACCTCCCCGATACGACATGAACGCAAGAGCTATCAAATTCCTTTCACTGAACTGATCCACTCCGAAATGGATGTGTCCGTGATGGACGCAATTTGTGTTGTGGTCACAGCATTGATTTGATCGGTCGTCATGCTGCGAACCTTGCTGTAGCCCAGCGCATCAAACTGTGTACCCGTCAAGTATGCCATGTCGGCAACTTCAATAGCACGCAATTGAGTGGAACTCATCACAGTCAACTGATCCGCAATCAAATTACCCACCTGGCTGGTCGTCAACGCAGCCACCTGATCCGTCGTAAGGACTTTGACCTGCTTCTGGCTCAACATCCCCACCTGATCCGTTGTCAGCTGTTGAATGCGACCCGTTGTCAGGTTCGCCACGACAGTCGTGGTGAGGTATTGCAACTGATCCACGTTCAAAAGTCTGAAGTTAGCGCTGCTGAGGGCACTCACCTGGGCTGATGACAATGCTCCCACTTGCGTTGGATCCAGTACAGCGACCTGAGTCGTGGTGATTGCACCCACCTGATCCGTCGTCAAGCTCTTAACCTGATTGAGGGTCAACAAAGGAATCTGACTAACAGTCATCGCCGCCAGATCACCCGTTTCAATGGCTTGTACCTGAGTCGTTGACAATGCTGCCAATTGCGTATCTACCAACTGCTGGATTTGCGAGGTGACCAAGCCGGCAATTTGCTCCGTGGTCAATGCCTTTACCTGGTTCTGGCTCAGCAACCCAATCTGGCTATCCGCAATGGCCTGGATGGCCGAGGTACTCAAACTGGACAACGCCGTGGTCGTGATCGCCTGCAACTGTGTCATATCCCAGGTTCCCAAATCACTGCTTGTGACAGCCTGCATCTGAGTCGCTGTCAACGCCGTGATTTGCGAGGGCAACAGATACGTTGCTTGCGTAGTCGTCAACGCAGCCACCTGATCCGTGGTAAGGGCTTGGAAGCTGGTCGTTGTCATGGACTGAATCTGATCCATGCTAAGAACAGCCACATCCACGGTTTCAATCGCTTGAATCTGACTGGTCCCAAGAGCCTTGATCTGCAAACCAGTCAGTTGACCAAACTCAGCCGTTGTCAGCCAGGCCACTTGATTCGTGGTCAGGCCCGCCAGTTGGGCATTGCTCAAGGCCGCCAACTGTTCATTGGTCAGTGACTGGATCTGTGAAGACGTCAGGCTTGCCATTTGTCCCGTTGTCATACCGCTCCAGTTGTCACCACTGATCGCAGACAGATTGACCGTGGAGATCGAACTGAGAACACTCGTAGAGATAGCCTTCAATTGCGGCAATGACAAGGTGGCTACTTGTAGCGTATTAAGAGAATTCAACTGATCAGAGGTCAAAGCCTGAACCTGAGTGCTCGACAAAACGCTCACTTGATTAACCGTCAGCTCCTTGAACTGGGCGGTAGTCAGGTTCGAGACTTGAGCAGTCTGCAGACTCAGCAACTGTTGATCGGACAGGGCCGTCAGCGTTGCCGTCGTCAGGGCACGCATAGACTCTGTCGACATTTCACGCAAATCTCTTGTCTCGACCGATGCCACTTGAGAGCTCGTGATCGAGCGCGCCAGCGTGGTAGATAGAGCTGCGAATTGGCTAGTGGACAAGCCCGCGATTTGCGTCAAGCCCAGATTCGAGAATTGCGTGGTAGTCAGTTGATTGAGACTGCTGGTGGACAATCCCGACAACGCGGAAGTTGTGATGGCCTGCAACGCAACTGTATTCATCTTCGACAAATCCACCACTTCCATCGCATTGAGCTGGGCGGCCGTCAAGGCGCCCGCTTGCGATTCGCCCAACACGGACACTTGCGTGGTCGACATCGTCACAATTTGATCTGTGCTCAACGCGGCCACCTGGCGAGTGGTCAAACTGTTGATCTGCGTGGTGGTCAGCTTATCAAACACCGTCAATGCATTCAGCACGGAGGTTGTCAAGCTGGTCAGATCGTCCGTATTCAATGCTACCAACTGAGCCGAACTCAGCACGGCAGCCTGTTGCGAGACAAGACTGCTGGCCTGAGCCGTGGTCAAGGCGGACATCTGAGTCGAGGTGATGCTTGACATCTGCGCTGTGCCGATATTCGCCACCACGCTATTGGTCAGGCTGGCAAAGGCGGCCGTATTGAGCTTGCCTAGATCGCTGCCTTCCATCGACACCACTTGAGCAGTGGTCAACGAAGCCGCTTGCAAGGTACCCATGCTGGACGCTTGTGTTGTCGACAGAGCGACAATCTGGTCCGTCGTGAGCGCTACCACTTGGCTCGACGTCAGGCTGTTGATTTGTGTGCTGGTGAACTTGGGTACTGCCAGCACATCGATCGCAGCCAATGCACTTGTACTCATGGCAACCAGGTCAGCGGTTGTCACTGCAGCCAACTGTGTCCCTGACAACGCAGCCGTCTGGACCGTTCCCAGTGCCGCTGATTGCGTGGTCGTCAAGGCTGCCACTTGCGTGGTGGTCAAACCAGCCGTCTGTGCGGCATCCAGATTCCGGATCACACTGGTCGAGAGAGCTGCCAAGGCATTCGTATTCAACCTGCTCAGGTCATTGACTTCCATGGCAGCCACTTGTGTGCTCGTCAAAGCCGATGCTTGCAGGGTTCCGATCGCTGCCGTCTGCGCGGTCACCAATTCAACCATTTGCGATGTGGTCAACGCACTGATTTGCGACGTCGTCAGGCTGTTCAACTGTGAGCTGGTGAGCTTGGGCAAGGATGTCAGCGCAATCGATGCCACGGCTGATGTCGTGAACTTGGCAAGATCCAAGGTTGTCACGGCTGCCAACTGTGTACCCGTCAATGCGGAGACTTGATCCGTTCCCAGCGTCGCTGCTTGCGCGGTGGTCAGTGCAGCAATTTGGCTCGTCGTGATAGCGTTCATCTGCGACACATCGAGTCTCGACATGGCGCTGGTTGTAATAACCGCAAAGGCTGCGGTGTTCATCTTGGCCAGATCCGAGGCCTCAAGACCCAAGACTTGCGTCGTGGTGAGCGCTGATGCCTGCAGCGTCCCCAGATT
>JACCED010444887.1_pt1 | contig 10524 bp, 13 predicted proteins | sample 7455021 | NCBI WGS metagenome assembly JACCED01 (sample SAMN15323456, study PRJNA562643) | freshwater metagenome | isolation source: river surface water | place: USA:Blue River Watershed | collected 2017-08-19 | reverse complement strand
GCTGCCGCGTCGGTTCGCGAAGCCCTGCAACGGTCCGGGTGAGGGAGATTCAATTGAAGCCCAAGTCGATGGCATGGCCGCTGCGCCTTTCCCTGGCCCTGCCCACAACCCTTTGTGTTCTCAGCGGCTGCGCGTTGGTCCCCAGCGTCCCCGTGGCCGCCTACGAAAAAGGCGACCTGGCCCGCCCGGCCATGCAATTCGATGCAGACCGCTTGGATGCGGCCTTCAACGACCACATCTACTTCAGCAAGGAAGGCGCTTCCGGCGGGCGATCGGTGGGTGGTGGGGGCTGCGGATGCAACTGAGCCCCACCGTTCAGGCCCTGGCCAGGGCGGCGGCCGGCTTGAGCCTGGGCCTGTGCGGGGCCACGGCAGCACAGGCCAGCACCGCCCCCACCGATACCGTGGTCTCATTCAAGCTGCTGGACTATGTGGACAGCCAGCCAGGCTTTAAGCGCATGTCCATCCGTGCACCGTCCGTCGGTGTCGTGACCCCTGTGGGCGAGCGGTGGAGCCTGGAAGGGTCGGCTGTCACGGACGCGATATCGGGGGCATCCCCTGCCTACTATTCCGTGGTGGACAGTGCGCAGCGGATCGACGAGCGGCGCAATGCGGGTGACGCACGTCTGACCCGCCACTGGAGTCACAGCAGCGCCTCGCTTGGGGTGGCCATCAGCAGCGAGCCTGACTATCGCTCGCGCGTGGTGTCCACCGGTGCCAGCTTCCAAACGCCCGACCGAAACACCACTTTCAGCCTGGCAGCAGGCCATGCTGAAGACCGCATCCTGCCGCTGCGCCGTGGCGTGCGGGTTGAAAGCCACAAGCGCGTCACCGATGTGCTGCTGGGTGTGACGCAGGTGCTCACCCCGGTGGACATCGTGCAGCTCAACCTGACCCACGCCTACGGCCGAGGCGACTACAACGACCCGTACAAGCTCTTTGACAAGCGCCCCGATGTGCGGCGCCAGACGGCTGTGCTGGCGCGTTGGAACCACCACTTCCGTGGGCCAGAGGCCACCCTGCGTCTGTCGGCGCGGGATTACAGAGACAGCTTTGACATTCGCTCGCGCACCTACAGTGCCGAGTGGGTGCAGACCTTGCCGGGCGGCCTTTCCATCAGCCCACTGTGGCGCACGCACCGTCAGACGGCCGCGTCGTTCTACTCCCCACCAGACCCCAGCGACTTGGAGGCCCTGCGCATTCCGCCGGGCTTGATTCCGGGCCGCTCCATCCTCAGCTTTGACCAGCGCCTGTCGGCCTTTACCGCCCGCACGGCAGGGCTGAGGCTGGCGTGGAAGGTCAACGCACAGTGGACCACCGACCTGCGCGTGGAGCGGTATCAACAGCGCAGCAACGAGACGCCCTTTGATGCACGCTTTGCGCATTGGGGCTTAAGCCGCATGTTCTAGCACCATGCCCTTGTTCCAGACCGCCTTTCGCGCACTGGGCGGCCCTGCAGAGATTCAAGTCGGCGCACCAGACGAGTCGACTGCGCGTGCCTGGTTTCGCAGTGCCATCGATGAGATCGACCGCATCGAGATCAAGTACTCACGCTACCGTGAGAACAGCCTGATCAGCCGCATCAACGCCGCGGCCGGTGGACATCCCGTGGCGATTGATGAGGAGACATCCGCCCTGCTCGATGTGGCCGATGCCCTGTTCCACCAGAGCGCTGGACGGTTTGACCTGAGCAGTGGTGTATGGCGGCGGCTGTGGAACTTCCGCGACCCGCAAGCGGCCCTGCCGACGGACGATCAACGCCATGCGCTTGCGCCACTGGTCGGCTGGCCGCTGGTAGAGCGGACACCGACGCAGGTTCGACTGCCACGTGCGGGAATGGAATTGGACTTGGGCGGCATTGGCAAGGAGTATGCGGTGGACCGCTGTGCCGTGAAGCTGATGGAGGCCGGTGTGGAACATGCCCTCGTAAACCTGGCCGGTGACATACGCGCTGTGGGTGGTAAGCCCGACGCGGGGCCCTGGCAAGTGGGTATTCAGCACCCGGAGCACCCCGATGCGGTGATGGCCGAGTTGCCCCTGCAGGATGGTGCGCTGGCCACCAGCGGCGACTATGCGCGCTGCATCTGGCGCAACGGAAAACGCTATGGGCACCTGTTAGACGCCCGCAGCGGGTGGCCGGTGCAGCATTGGCGCAGCATCAGCGTACGCGCACCCAGCGCCGTGTGGGCGGGCGGCTTGAGCACCGTGGCGATGCTGATGGAAACGCAAGGCCTGGACCTGTTAAAGCAAGCTGGCGTTGACTTTTTGGCGGTCGATTCAACGGGTGAGATCCACACCCGCGCCGGGACACACCGCACCAAAACCCAGATTGGGCAGTGATGGCGCCAGCCGAAGTACCGGCTCGCGCGAATGAACTTGTCGCATGCATGCGGGAGAATGAAGCCGGGTTGTCCTTGTGAGTCAACCTTCGCCCCAAGGTGGCGTACCTATTTGTTATTCCATACGCCCAACCCCAGGGGTGGGCAAGTACCGCTATGAACGACAACCGCATTTCCGATGAATCCCCGGATCTAGGGGGTTCCCAGCGTCGCCCTGCCCCTCGTGCAGCCCGCCACCACAGCCAGAGATTGGAGCGCCACGCCGTGTTGGTGGATGCGCGGTTCTGGGCCTGGCTGAGCGATCAAGAAGGGGACACCGAGCAAGCCGATACGGCACACCAGACCCTACACCATTTGTTGGAAGCACATGGCTCAACAACGGTCCGCACGCTTTGGTTCAGTGACCGTGACCCCATGGGCCACACCGCCAACCTGCAGCACCGGAGGGTCCCATCGAATGCCCAGGACCGTGGCGTGACGATGCTGCGCGCCATCGCGCATGAGTTGCTGGCCCTGGCAGACAAGCGTGCGGTAGACCGCGTTCTGTTGGTCAGCGACGATGACCGGCTGCTTCTGGCCGTTGACCAAGCGCAGAGGTATGGCCTGAGGGTGGACATGCTGGTCAATGCAGGCTCGCAAGACGTCCAGGCCCTGTGGGCCGATGAACCGGGCTGGGCCAGCCTGCTGATGCAGGCCGACCGCCTGCTGGTTCTGGGCAACCACGACGCCAGGGTGCGGGCCCACCGCCCGCGCAGCGGCCATGGCGACCCACACCCGCGTCACGAAGCGCCCTCCGCTGAGGCCAGCGGCATCATCGAGGACGAGATCTTGCGATGGTGGGACGACGAAGCGCCCGAACAGCGCGATGTCTGGCGCCAGGAAGTGCAAGCGGCGCGCGGCATTCCGCAGGAGTTGGACCGCCAACTGCTGCTGCGCATCAGCCGCCGCTTGGGGCAGGCCTTGAGCCCGGCCGAAAAATCAGCCATGCGCCACCAGGTGCGACAACAGGTGCTGGGCCCCGAAAGTGGTGGAGCTGCGCCCGGTGTAGCCGCAGCGCAAGGGCTTACGAGGCTGCCAGCAGACGCTTGAGGTCGGCCTCGATGGCCGCAGGCGCTTGGCCGTGGCGCATGAACAGGCGGATGCGGCCCTGGGTGTCGAAGACGTAGGTGCCGGCCGTGTGGTCGATCGTGTAGGTGTCGGGCGTTTTGCCCGGTACCTTGGAGTAGAAGACCTTGAAGTCCTGCGCCACGGACTTGGTTTGCGCCTCATCTCCGCGCAGGGCCACCACATCGTCTCCAAAGGCCAGGGCATAGGCCTTGAGCACCTCGGGGGTGTCACGCTGTGGGTCCACCGATACGAACACTGGCTGTACCTTGGCGCCGTCGGGGCCCATGGCCTTGCGCACCGCGGCCAGCTCGGCCAGTGTGGTGGGGCACACATCGGGGCACTGGGTGTAGCCAAAGAAGACCAGGACCAGCTTGCCCTTGAAATCTTCCAGCCGGCGCACACGCCCATCGGGGTCGGGCAGCTCGAGCTTGTTGGCGTAGCTGGCACCCGTGATGTCGATGGCGGTAAAGCCCGCCGCTGCCGACGATGCAGGGCCCGCGCCGCCCCGGTCGGAACACGCGGGCAACACCAGCAGGGTGCCCAAGGCCATGCCCAAGGCCGCGGCCATGGTCTTTATTCTCATGCCCATCACAGCCCCCCCAAACGCGGCAACCAGGGCCGCAGGTAGTGGTCCAACATCAGCGCGGCAAACAGCAGCGACAGGTGCCAAATCGAAAAGCGGAAGGTGCGGCGCGCCAAGCCGTCGCTGTAGTCGCGCATCAGCTTCCAGGCCAGCCAAATGAAGTGCAGCCCCAGGTACAGCGCGGCCACCAGGTACAGCCAACCACTGAAGCCGAACAGCACGGGCAACAGCGTGGACGCCAGCAGCACCAAGGTGTACAAGAAAATCTGCAGCCGCGTGAACTCGCTGCCATGCGTGACCGGCAGCATCGGCAGGCCCGCACGCGCATAGTCTTCCGTGCGGTACAGGGCCAGCGCCCAGAAGTGCGGCGGGGTCCACAGGAAGATGATCATGACCAGCAGCACGCCCAAAGCGCCCACCTCGCCGGTCATGGCCGTCCAGCCCAGCAAGGGTGGCATGGCCCCTGAAGCACCGCCAATCACGATGTTCTGCGGGGTCAGGGGCTTGAGCACCACGGTGTAGACGATGGCGTAGCCGACGAAGGTGGCCAAGGTCAGCCACATGGTCAGCGGGTTCACGGCCCAGTACAACACGGCGCAACCCACGCCGCACAGCAGGGCCGAGAACACCAGGGACTGCGTGTTGCTGAGTTCGCCCTTGGCCGTGGGCCGCCACGCCGTGCGCGCCATGCGGCGGTCAATGTGCTGCTCCACCAGGCAATTGAAGGCCGCGGCGGCGGCGGCCACCAGCCAGATGCCGGCACTGGCCAGCAGCACACGCCCCCATTCAGCTGCTGAGGGCCAACCGGGTACCGCCAGCAACATGCCGATCAGCGCGCAGAAGACGATGAGTTGCACCACGCGGGGCTTGGTCAGCGCGTAGTACTGCCGCGCCCGCGAAGCCTTGGGGCTTGGCGGGACCAGGGGCACAGCGGCCATGGATTCAGGGGCAGCGGACATCGTGGCTACAGCTCAGGGCGCGATTCTACGGAGCGCGCGCGCATCCACAGGGTGGCCAAGCCCACCACCAGCACAGCAGCACCGCCGGTGTGCGACACCGCGGCCAGCAAGGGCCAGCCCAGCACCACGTTCGAAACCCCCGTGGCCGCTTGCCACACGGCCACACCCGCCAGAAACAGCGCCCACCGGCCGGCAGCGGCCCTCTGCGGCGCGTAGCGCCACAGGGCCCAGGCCATGCCCAGCAAAGCGGCCAGCACCACGTAGGCCATCAGCCGGTGCGTGTAGTGGATGGCGGTCAGGGCGTCCATTTCCAAAGTGCCGCCCTGGGCATTGAGGCCCAGGTGCCTACGCAGCGCAAAGCCCTCGGCGAAATCCATGGTGGGCCACCACTGGCCGTGGCAGGTGGGAAAGTCGGTGCAAGCCAAGACGGCGTAGTTGGTGCTCACCCAGCCGCCCAATGCAATCTGCAAGCCACTGAGCAGGGCCAACACCACCAGCGCCGCCCGCCAGCGCGCCGGGTGTGTGCCGGCGTCGAAGAAGCCCGCCTGGGTCTGACCGCCGCGCTGGCGGTAGCCCTCGGCCTGCACGGCCAACAGCACCAAGAGCCCCAGGCCGCCCATCAGGTGCAGGGTGACGATGGCCGGGTAAAGCTTCATGGTCACGGTGAGTGCACCGAACAGCCCCTGCAGGCACACCCACACCAAGGTGGCGGTGGGCCACCAAGGGGATACCGGCACGCTGCGGCGCAGGGCCCAGGCGGTGGCCGTCATCACCAGAATCAGCACCCCCACGGCCGTGGCCAGGTAGCGGTGGATCATCTCGATCCAGGCCTTTTGCGTGGTCACCGGGCCATCGGGCATTTGCAGCTCGGCCGCCGAAATGTGGCTGGCCGCGCCCACCGGGCTGAGGCTGCCATAACAGCCCGGCCAGTCGGGGCATCCCAGGCCCGAGTCGGTGAGCCGGGTGAAGGCGCCGAAGAGCACCAGGTCAAAGGTGAGGAAGAGTGTGACGAGGGTAAGTGCTCGCAAACGTCGTACCGGATGGCCGTTGCGGTGGCGCAGCCACACCCAGGCCAAGGGTGCGCTGGCCAGCAGCAGGCCCAAGATCGCCAGGCGCGCAATGGGCGCCAGGTTCCACAGCGGGGTGGCCTCGGTCATCGACCCTCTCCACGGCCCGGGGTGTCCCAGAACTTCGAGGCCTTGAGCAGGCGATCAAGGTCTTTCTTGAACTTGTTGGGGTCGGCCTGGACGGGGGCGCGCATCATCCACTCGCCCATGGGGTCGACCACGTAGAGGTGGTCTTCCAGGGCTGCGCCGGCTTCGGGCTGCAGCCAGGCCGCAATGGCACTGCGGTCGGCACGCAAGATGCTCATGCCCGGGGTGGCCAAGAGGGCCTGCGCCAACTCGGGCTTGATGGGCCCCTCGTCGGTGACCAGCCACACCTTGTCCAGGCGGTCGCGTTCACGGCCGGTCATCTCCCGCAGTTGGCGCTGCATGAACAAGCGCTCTTCGCAGGCCTGCTCGCAAGCCGAGGGCGCCACCACCACCAGGATCCACTGCCCGCGCAGCGAGCGCGCCTGCACCGCTTGGCCCTGCAGGTCCTTCATGGGAAAGCTGGGCCACTCGTGCGAGGCACCGGGGCGGGGCGTGATGAGCGTGGCGTAGTTGGTTCGGCCCTCTGGGCGCACCACGAAGTAGGTGAAGTAGGAGGCGATCACCGGGGACGCGCACACGAGCAGCACCAGCAGGAGCTTCCAGCGGCCCGTGCGCGTGCGCTGGCTGTCGTCCATCGACACCTCGGGCAGGGAATGCACCGTCAGGCCCACCGGTTCATGGGGCTGCTGCATCGGTGTGGTGTCGGGTGGTCGGGACAAGGCGCTGGGCTCCTGGAGAACGTCGATCGAATCAAACCGGGTGGTGTGGTTGCGCGCGGCGCTGTCGCCACGGCCGCAGCCACTGGAACCAGATGAACAGGCCCACCACCAAGGCGCTGAGCGAGAACCACTGGACCGCGTAGCCGCGGTTCTTGTCGGCGCTCGACCCCACCACCGTCCAGTCGCGCTTGAGGCCGTCGTTCAACACCTCGCTGCAGGCTGTGCTGGCGCACACCTGCGCCGGCTCCAACTGCTGAAGGCTGATGGGCAGTAGCGCCGGCAAGCGGAACTCAGCCGCATACGCGCCCAGCTCGACATTTTGCCGAAGCAGGCCCTGTTCGCCGCCTTCAAAGTCCATCAACCGCGATGGCGGCGGGGCCACCCGGGCGTGCAGCCGCACCGGCACAACGGCCGGTGTGGGCACCGGTTGCGTCAGGGTGCGGTCGCGCAGGTCGCGGGCTTGCCAGCCGCGCTGGACCAGCACGGTGCGGCCATCGGGCAACTGCAGCGCGGTGAGCACGAAAAAGCCCGCTCGCCCACCCATGGGGCGGTTTTCCAGGAACACCGTGCTGTGGGCCAGCCACTGCCCCTGCAACTGCACCAGCCGGTGCACCTGGTCCAGGCCCTGCAGCTGGCCTGCCGACAGCGCGGGTTCTTGCGCGCGGGCCTGAATGGAGGCGTGCAGCGCATCCTTCTGCGCGGCGCGGTCGAGTTGCCACAGGCCCAGCCCCGCCGTGAGCGCCGCCGTGCCCGCCGCCGCCACGGGCAGCAGCAGGCGCCGCAGCACGCGCTTTAGTCGGGCGGCAGCACCGCCTTGCACTGGGTGTGACAATGAAGTCATGAAACTGCTGATCGCCTTGGCCCTGGTGGGCATCATCGCCGCTTTGGCCAGTGCCGGGGTGTTCATGCTGAAAAAGTCCCGCGGGGGTGACGGGCGGGACAACAAGATGGCCCGCGCCCTGGCCCTGCGGGTGGGCTTGTCGATTGCCCTGTTTCTGTTTGTGCTGTTTTCCTACTGGATGGGCTGGGTGCAGCCTTCGGGCCTGCCGGTCAACCGCTGAGTAGCCTCACAGGCCTTCAGCACACAAACACAAGGGCGCCCGAGGGCGCCCTTTGCTGTTCTGATGCGTTACACGCCGCAGGCTTAGAGCCAGTACACGAGGAAGTACAGGCCCAACCAGACCACGTCCACGAAGTGCCAGTACCAAGCGGCGCCTTCGAAACCGAAGTGACGGTCTTTGGTGAAGTGGCCCTTTTGCAGGCGCAGGGTGATGAACAGCAGCATCAACATGCCCACGAACACGTGGAAGCCGTGGAAGCCGGTGAGCATGAAGAAGGTGGAGCCGAAGATGCCCGAGCTGAGCTTGAGGTTCAGGTCGCGGTAGGCATGGGCGTACTCGTAGCCTTGCACCACCAGGAACACGGCACCCAGGATCACGGTGAGCCACATCCACACGATGGTCTTGCTGCGGTTGCCGGCGATCAGCGCGTGGTGGGCCACGGTGAGCGTGGCGCCCGAGGTGAGCAGCAGGGCCGTGTTGATGGTGGGCAGGGGCCAAGGGCCGATGGTGGCAAAGGGCTCGGTGATGCCCGCAGGGGATGCGGTCACGCCACCGGCACTGGGCCAGATGGCCTTGAAATCAGGCCACAGCAGCTGGTGCTCCAGGTTGCCCAGCATGGGCACTGAATGCACGCGGGCCCAATACAGGGCGCCGAAGAAGGCCGCGAAGAACATGACCTCGCTGAAGATGAACCAGCTCATGCTCCAGCGGAAGGAGATGTCGATGCGCTCGCCGTACAGGCCGCCTTCGCTTTCGCGGATGGCGTCACCGAACCACTGCTTGAGCACGAAGGCCCACCACAGCAGACCGAAGATCAGCGAGTACATGCCCCAGCCGGCGCCGTTGATCCACTGGCCAGCGCCCAGGATGACGAAGAACAGGCCAATGGCGGCCATCACCGGATGCCGTGAGGGCCCGGGAATGAAGTAGTGCGGTGTTGCGCCGTGGGTGGCTGCGGACATCGTGTTTTCTCCTCGTACCAAAATCAAATTTGCGCCACGCCGCTGGCGACGATCCAGTTCACCAGCCACCACACGCCCAGCACGAACAAGGCTGCGGCCAGGAGGCCTGCGGCAATCACGTGCACGGGGTTGAGCTGGGACACATCTCGGGCATAACCGTCGGAGCGGCGAATGCCCAGGAACGACCACGCCACCGCCTTGAAGGTCTGCAGCAGCGAGCCCTTGCGGGCCACCGCATGCTGGAGGTCTTGGCCGTCACCGGGCGTGTTCATGGCGTGTTCCACCGTCAGGACCCCGCAGCGGGGCTGGCCTGTAGGGACGCAGCCTTCACGCCCTTGCCCTTGACCTCAAAGAAGGTGTAGGACAGCGTGATGGTGGTGACGTCCTTGGGCAGCTTGGGGTCGATGACGAAGGCCACCGGCCAGCTGCGCCGCTCCCCAGGGGCCAGGGTGTATTCGTTGAAGCAGAAGCACTCGAGCTTGTTGAAATGCGGCGAGGCCTGCATGGGGGCGTAGCTGGGAATGGCCTGCGCGGCCATGGTGCGGTCCTGCACATTGCGGAACTCGTACATCACCGTGGTGAGCTCACCCGGGTGCACCTGTAGGGACCGCTGCGCGGGCTTGAAGTCCCAGGGGCCACGCGCGTTGGCATCAAACTCCACCGTGATCAGCCGCGAGCGGTCGACCTGGGTGTTGACCATCAGCTGCGCGGCCTGCTGCGGCGTGGACTGCCCGGCGCCCACGCGCTCGGACACCGACAGCACGTTGATGCCCAGGGCATCACACACGGCGCGGTAGATGGGCACCAGCGCGTAGCCAAAGCCGAACATCAGGCCGGCGATGACCACGAGCTTGCCCACCATGCGCCGGTTGTCCTGGCGCAGGGCGGTGGCTTGGGTCTCGGGCTCGCGGTTCATCGGGCTTGGGGCTGGGGGCTAAGGGCAGCTGTGCGCCGTGCTCAGCGGCCCAGCAGGGTGATCTTCAGAGCAAACCCCAGCGCGAAGGCCAGCGCCACGGTGGCCAGGATCAAACCCAGCCGCCGGTTGGCGCGCTTTTGCTCGTCGCTTTGCATGGGGGCTTGGCCTGATGTGCAGGGTTTGCTCAGCTCAGCCTTCAGCCGATGACCCGAGTGGCCGTGGCGTCCAGCTTGGGCGGGGTTTCGAAGGTGTGGAAGGGCGCCGGCGAGGGCACTTCCCACTCCAGGCCTTCAGCGGCTTCCCAGGGCTTCTGGGGGGCCTTCTCGCCCTTGCCCATCATCATGGGCAGCATGACGAAGACGAAGAAGTACACCTGCATGAGGCCAAAGCCCAGCGCACCCACCGAGGCAATCGCGTTGAAATCGGCGAACTGCATCGGGTAGTCGGCGTAGCGGCGGGGCATGCCGGCCAGGCCCAGGAAGTGCATGGGGAAGAAGGTGATGTTGAAGAAGATCAACGAGCCCCAGAAGTGAATCTTGCCGCGGGTTTCGTTGTACATGACGCCGGTCCACTTGGGCGCCCAGTAGTACACGCCGGCGAACATGGAGAACAGCGAGCCGGCCACCAGCACGTAGTGGAAGTGCGCCACGACGTAGTAGCCGTCTTGCAGCTGGATGTCGATGGGGGCCATGGCCAGAATCAGGCCGGTAAAGCCACCCACGGTG
>JACCED011901630.1_pt1 | contig 10525 bp, 8 predicted proteins | sample 7455021 | NCBI WGS metagenome assembly JACCED01 (sample SAMN15323456, study PRJNA562643) | freshwater metagenome | isolation source: river surface water | place: USA:Blue River Watershed | collected 2017-08-19 | reverse complement strand
TTCAATCAATGTGTTTTTATGCATAGTTATTTTTGATTTCATTTCATGAAGTAACAAAGTTCATGTATTTGCTGTGATAATTAACGCACTTTTTATTCGACGAGTTCGGTGCTCAAGAATTCGGCAACTTCCCGACTCTAGCAGGTTGTTTCTGAACAAAGTCTAAACGCAAATCGAACGGTAGGACAACCACGCTGTGATGCTTGAACCGTCACGGCATGTCATCTGCTTGCCACCTGCTTATCCGGATTGCGCGCCACTCAATCAGGGACGCGGTGAACATTTCAGCGAATTTAATTTTTCGCAGCTTGCAGGGCTGATCTGCTAACGTGGTCGTTAAATAAAAGCCATGCATTCATTGCGAGATCTTCGAGAGCAGATTATCCGGGCGGCTTGCGCTGCGGGAGAGGGGCACATCCCCAGCGCGTTATCAATACTCGATATTTTGTGGGTCTTATACCGCGAGATTCTCAGTTATGATCCAAGTCAACCTTCTGATCCCGAGAGAGATAGGTTTGTGTTGAGCAAAGGCCACGCTTCTTTGGGAATTTATGCAATTTTAGCCGAACGAGGTTTCTTTCCGATTGAAGAACTGAAAACATTCGGCACTTTCCGGGGCCGTTTTGGCGGCCATCCAGACAGCCTTAAAGTTCCAGGGATCGAAGCCTCGACTGGATCTCTCGGCCACGGCATGCCAATGGCAGTAGGAATGGCTCTTGGGCTTAAAATCCGCGAGTCCAGTCCCCGTGTGGTATGCATTGTGGGCGATGGCGAATGCAATGAAGGAACGGTGTGGGAGGCGGCACTGCTGGCAGCACATCACAAACTTGATAATCTTACATGCATTGTGGATTTCAATCGATCTGGAGATCGCGCATTAACGCTCGGTGATCTGCCGGCAAAGTTTCGTTCTTTTGGTTGGGACGTTGTAGAAATTGATGGCCACGATCATGCACAGATCAAAAGTTCAATGACTCGATACTCCGGTATTTCTCCGCGAGTCGTGATTGCGAACACGATCAAAGGGAAGGGATGCAGTGAAATGGAAAATAACCCTGCATGGCACCACAAAGCCCCGAGTTCGCAGGAATTAAACAGCATACTGGAGCAATTGACATGAGAAGGCAATTTGTTCGCACGGTTGAGCGACTGCTTGATAGTGACCCTCGCCTTGTTGTTCTCCTTGGGGATATCGGTGTATTCGCGTTCCGCCACGCCATGCAGCGGCATCCAAAGCGCGTGATCAATATTGGTATTCTCGAGCAGGCTACTGTAGGCGTGGCAGCAGGGCTCGCAAAGGAGGGTTATATTCCTATTTTTCACAGCATTGCCCCGTTTGTTAGCGAGCGTGCTTTCGAACAAATCAAGGTGGATTTCGGATACCAAGCTCTAGGGGGGCACTTTGTGACAGTCGGTAGCTCCTATGATTACGCCGCTCTTGGATGTACACACCATTGCCCTGGTGACATCACACTCATGCAGGCTATTCCTGGTGTGCAAATCATCACTCCCGGTCATCCCGCTGAATTCGATGCCTTGATGTCGGAATGTTTTGGAAGCGGAAAGCCAACCTATTATCGCCTCTCAGAACGTTCAAATAGTGAGGCTCGCCGAGTAAAATTTGGAAAAGCGGAGGTGATTCGTGCAGGACGTGGGCCGGTTGTGATCACCACAGGCCCATTTCTAGATCGAGTCCTTGAGGCTGTGGGCGACATGGACTCAACCATCCTTTATTACACAACGCTGACTCCCTTTGATTCAGAAACGCTCCGTGAGTATGCCGGTGACGGTCGAATCCTTTGTGTTGAACCGTTTTATGAGGGCACGCTATCAGCATCCATAACGGCTGCGCTACGGGGGCTGCGTATCGCTCTGTTCAGTATGGGAGTGCCGAGGCGATTCCTGACCAATTACGGTCACGTTGATGATCATGATGCGGCCTGTGGGTTGCTGGCTAAAGACATTCGATCTAATTTAGAGGAACTGCTTAATGTATAAATATTCCTTTCATGACGATTCGAAGATAGCGCTAAGCGGGGTCCCGCGGCAGTTGTTGCAAGAGGGACGTGTCCTGTTGACTGGAGCATCTGGGGTGTTGGGAATCCACATGGCGGCGGCATTCCGTCAACTCATTGATGAAGGCTCGGATGTACGCTTGCGTGTGAATTTTCAAAGTATTGTCACAGGTGTCATGGCTCGCTTGCTTGATCATCCGCAAATTGAACTCATTCAGGGTGATCTGACAGAATATTTGTTTCGTCGAAAGCTCGATCGAGCTGAGTTTGTGGTGCACGCCGCCGGCTACGGTCAACCTGGCCGGTTTTTAGAAAATCCAACTAAGACCATTCGCCTAAACACAGAGGCGACACTGGATCTGCTCGAGAAAGTGGTAGACGGCGGACGATTTCTTTTTGTGAGTACGAGTGAGGTCTATGCTGGCATGCCCGAGGGGGAGGGGCACACGGAAGATAGAATCGGCAACACGAACACAACGCACCCCCGGGCTTGCTATATTGAGGGGAAGCGTTGCGGCGAAGCTGCCTGCAATGCCGCTCGGTCCGCTGGCATTCAGGCCGTCTCCGCTCGACTCGCTCTTGCCTACGGCCCAGGCGCGCGCGCCAATGATCGTCGTGTGCTGTACACTTTCATTGAAAAAGCCCTGAAATTTGGAGAAATCGCAATGATGGATGCTGGAGAAGCCCGTAGAGTGTATTGCTATGCTCCCGATGCCATCCGCATCATGCTTCGAGTGATGCTTGAGGGCCGCGAACCAATATACAATGTCGGAGGGCGGGGTACTCTGCTGATTCGCGAGATCGCGCAGAAAATCGGGGATCACCTTCGTGTGCCCGTGCGCACGCCCGAGATAGCGGCACCCATGGCTGGAGCGCCAGCTGAGGTGGGTATCGATATGAGTCTTTTTGAACGGGAGTTTGGAAGTCTCAAATACGTTGACTTCGATGAAGGGCTCCGTAGAACCATCGAGTGGTACCGCTGAACTCATCATTCGGAAATGAACTAAAATTGTGGCGCGTTATCTTGTAACCGGCAGTGGAGGCATGCTTGGCTCATCTCTGCGTCGCCTGCTTGGTGAGGCAGATTGCGTATACCTGACCCGTAAAGACGCGGACCTCACGAACCACGAGGTCACGGCGGCTGTCTTTCAGTTGTATAAGCCGGATTATGTCATCCACTGCGCCGCAGTCGTCGGTGGGATTGGGAGCAATGCGATCCATTCCGGCGAATACTTCAGGAACAATATTCTTATAAATTTGAACGTACTTGAGGCGGCACGCCTGGCGGGGGTCAAGCGCCTCATCTCATTCATGTCAACTTGCGTTTTCCCAGATAAGACGCAGTACCCACTGAATGAAAAAGACTTGCACAATGGCGCGCCGCATCCATCGAACTTCGGCTATGCCTACGCAAAACGGATGCTGGAAGTTCAGAGCGCAGCCTACCGCAGGGAATGGAATTGCGATTTTATTGTGGCGATCCCGACGAATATGTATGGCCCGCATGATGATTTCGCACTTGAGGGAGGACATGTGATTCCGTCCCTAATCCACCGCACTTTTTTGCGCCAGCAGGCCGGGGAAGATTTGCTAGCCTGGGGAACAGGGGCTCCTCTACGTGAGTTTGTTTACGTTGACGATATCGCGAAGTTGACTCTGTGGGCACTCGAAAACTATCGAGAGGAAGACCCGATCATCTTTTCTTCAGGCATCGAACGGAGCATTAGGGAACTAGTGGAGATCGTGGCCGACAAGATGCGTTTTGGAGGTAAGATCCTGTGGGATCCCACGAAGCCTGACGGTCAGTTTCGTAAACCCTCAGATACGACCAAACTCCGCCGCTTGGTGCCAAATTTCGAGTTCACTTCGCTCGACGAAGGCATAGAGAAAGCTGTCGACTGGTTTAAAGCCAACTATCCCAATATCAGGAGGTAAGCGTTACTAGAACTGCTCCGTGAGCCTGCGCATGTTTTCACGCTCGGGGATAAGAGCCGGACACTGGAGATTGTTTCTGGAAACTCGACGTTCATCCACCCCTAAATGTATGCCCTCGCCTAACGTTAGAGAAATCAAGCATCTCACTGATAAAGACTTTGAGAATGCATTTCAGGAAAAACTTTCACCCTACGTTATTGATCAAATAAACAAATATTGCTTCGAATACGAAGATTTCTCCTCAGCTGAATACGAAAAACTTTTAATTAAAATTATCGATGTATTGTTGGATCCGGAGGTACCGCAATCAGGGACTCATCGCTTGCCTCAGTGGGAAGGTGGATGGGCCGAGAACCTGCAAGGTTTAACCAAGAGTCCCGGTGATGTCGAGCAAATTGTACCTAAATACTTTAGCAAATATGGGGCTGTCCGATGGCAGGGAAAACTGATTAAGCCAAAGTCAGAAAAATTCGAGTTTTATACCCTAGCGATCATCCTTGACTGGCTGTTTGAAAAATATTGCAGAGATACATTTGATATCTATGAGTTCGGCTGTGGTACAGGGCATAATCTTTTAAGAATAAGGCGGTTGAACAGTCATGCGAAATTATGGGGTTTAGATTGGGCTTCCTCTTCCCAGCAAATTTTGATGCAGTTGAATAAAAGCTCGGTGGATAAGAAAATTTTCGGACACCGTTTTGATTATTTCAATCCTGACTACGGTTTTAATCTCGCGGAAGGCGGGATTATTTACACTGTAGCATCGCTAGAGCAAGTCGGTGATCATTGGCAGCCATTTCTTGACTATATTCTCCAGCAACGACCCTCACTATGCATCCATGTTGAACCGGTAGCAGAGCTGCTCGATGAAAATATTCTGCTCGACAACCTTTCCTGCAAATATTTTCGCAAAAGAAACTACCTCAATGGCTTTCTGACCCAGCTCCGCGCCCTTGAGAAGGCTGGTAAAATTACGATTCAGAAGGCTCAACGCACTGGAATCGGCAGTTTGTTTATCGAGGGTTACTCCGTTATCGTGTGGCACCCCAAATAAGTATTTATATTACATATTTTTACTCCAGTAACTTCTTGAGATAATGTGCGATCTTGAATTTCATCTTCACAGGGCAACTCCGCTTGAGCCTTCGGTTTCGGTGATTTGCATTAACAAAAATCACGGCGCCTTTCTTAAAGAAAATATTTTGTCGGTCTTCTCTCAGAGCTATGATAATTACGAGTTTATAGTCGCTGATGGTGGCTCCACCGATGATTCACTAAAAATCATCGAAGGCCATCCTTTCATCCGTTTGGTTTCCGGAAAAGATTCATCCCGGGGCGAGGGATTGACTCGCGCACTGGCGGCGGCCAAGGGGCGCTACATCATGGTGACAACTTCAACAGACGGCTACCTTTCGCGTAATTGGATTGAGACGGTTGTTAAAACGCTGGACGCTGATCCGGCTGCCGCGTTGGTATACGGGGGTAGTGCGCGACTGTCATCTGGCAACGCACTTGGTATCGACGTATGGCCTTCACCTCAATCAAACCTTCATTCCAACGAGCCCGTAGAAGCATCGGCTAAAAGATGGCTCTCCGGCGGTCTATCAGAATCATACCTGCCCGAGCTAAACTACTGCGTTCGAGCGGAGGTCTTTAAAAATCTCTTCGCAGACAGCCTTGAATTCCCAGAACTCAACAGCATCGATCCGATCCTCCGCTTTCATTTTGAGTTCCATCGTCACGGCTACATCCCGCGGTTCCTGCCCATTCTAGCGAACTTCGGACGTTCCCATGAAGGTCAAGAGCAGTTCAATGAAAGACACATTAATTTTATGAGGATATATCAGCTTGCTCTCGATCGTTACAAAACCGGGTTGGCGACTGGGCAGTTCAACCATTTGTTACGTGCGGGAGATGGAACACCTTTCCTTAGGATTGTGGTTCCGTAATGATCCCGCGCAGGCTTCCAAGGCTTTCGTCTGGAGGTTTTTCGACAAGACAGAGACCGTGCATCAGGGTGCAGATGTGATCAAATTTATCAAATAGAAAGACCCGGTTTTTTCAATTCGATATGGTAGCCCACGGTGAATTGATCGTTAAACCAATGTTGTTCAAGCCCGAATAAAAATCGTGGAAGCACTTCATTGAAAAGATGCCTGATGTACGCCCCATTAGGGCCATGGAGGTGACCGTGTTGCCCCCACGTCCAAGAGACGCGGGCACACTCTTGGGCCAGAAGACGGAGTGCACCTCCGTTTGGAATAATTTCCATGATCTCTAAGCTGAATTTTTTTGCACAATATTTGTACCACTCTGGCGTGTACCCTCCGTAAAAGTGGAATGGAAGCTGGTGCAAGCCGGAGCCAAGCGGAGCGGTGATGAGCAGACGCCCTCCGGGCTTGAGGATGCGGGACATTTCGCGCATTGCCTCGATCGGCTCAGGCACATGCTCCAAGACCTCCGTGCACAGGATCAAATCGAAGGAATCAGCAGGCACAGGGATGTTTTCGACGTCAGACACATAATCAATGTCACCATAATCCGTGGTATTCCCCAGCTTGACACCCTCGTACTTCTTGAAGTCATGGGCACGGTATTCGCAGTGCTGAAAAAATGTGCGATATGGGCATGTTCCTGCGCCTACATCGAGCACGCGCAAACCGGCAGGTGTTTCAATGGCTTTGCGGCGAACCCACTCGTCACGGTCACTTTGATTAAAATGATGAATTTTTGCGAGGGGTAGGGTGCTGGAAAGCGGGGCGAGCAGTTCCTCAATTGAGACTAGGGGGTTAGCGATTGCAGCCGTCGGAGGCGTTTTTGCAACCGCCGGAGGCGTTTTGTCAGGCAACTGCGAGGGAGGGAGAATGCCTTTCACATCCTCTGGCGCCTCGGGGCTGAAGAAGGACCTGAGCTGCTGACGCCATATTTCCCAAGTGGGCTTTTCAACGTCTGCCACAGTGCTCTGCCAGAGCAGTTCATCTGCGTTTTTGAGCTGTTGGTCCAATGATATTTCGGCACGTTTACGCGCGACAATTTCAACGTTGGAAAGGAACGGCTCGCGAGGCCAGGATGACCTGCGGATCTCAAGAAGCTCGAAGCCGAGCGTTTGGAGTGTTTGCTCGTAGCGCTCAGGGAACCAGTGGTCGAGGTGATATGCCCATGAGGCTGCTTGGTCGCCTGCAATGTGACGAATTATACCCATTTTCACTCTCAGTGGGGCATCCGAGGTAAGCGTCTTAGAGCAGCCGAGGATATCGGGGGTTTCGATGCGCAGAGTCCCCCCCAGTTTCAACCAGTTGTGCCAGCGGATGAGCATCGCCATGGCAGTTACTCGACTGAAATGCTCAAAGACGTGGTGGAGACGAACCTCGTCCACGCTTGCAGCCGGGAAGTCCAACTTGGTGGTATCCGCAAAAAAGTCGGCCCTAACATTCATCACGTTGTGGCCGCTGGGCGGATAATCGATATTTACATATCCCGGAAAATGCTGTTCTCCGCAGCCTAGATGCAGGCGAAGGGGGGCGGCAGGCTGCCAGAGATTCAATCGTATGAAATCATTGAGGATTCCGGCACCGTCCGGCCGGGCGCGGGGCTTGGCTCCATGCGATGCGATTGAGGCGGCGGAGTCTAAACAGTCGGCCTGTGCATGTATATCTCCCCAGAGTTGAGGCATCTCCAACGCAGCAATACGATCGAAAAGGGCAAAGTGATTTAGCCAGTCAGAGAACTCCAGTTCCTTATTCTCCCCGAGAATCACGTTAAAGCGTGAAAATCCTAATTGCGCGAGATGCTGAACACAATGACGAGCGTTATCGATGAATTCGATAGTAAATTCAAACGAAACATGTGGGATCTTTTTTGAAAGTCCTTTAAGCACAGAAATCTCAAAACCCTCAACGTCAATCTTACAATACTTCGGGATACCATAAATCGAAATCAATTCATCGAGAGTGCTCATTTCGACAACCACTTTACTGTCCCAGGAATAATTGGCAAAACGGCCCTGTTTCCATTCGTCAGAGAAGGTCGAGATGGTGTTCGCCGTGGAGCAAATGGAAAGTTCTCGAAGCCCACGTTTCTCCGCTAGGCCTTTCTCAACAACTAGCACGTTGGGGTTGCTGGCGAACTTCTGTCTTAGAATGTCTGCGCAACCCGGCTGCGGTTCTACGCAGACCACGCGAGCTCCAGACTCAAGGAAGCGCTCCGTTTTGGCGCCAAGGTTGGCACCGACATCGAAGACAAGATCTCCGGGCTCGATAAAAGAACGTTCAAAACTTGTGGCTTCTGCATTAATTTTTGTTTTGAATGTTTCCATATAATTTTATTTTACCAAACAAGTGGGCAGCAAAATTTTCGGAAAAACAATTCATGCCTCAGGCTTTGAGTTCTTCTAAGGAATCTGTCCGGCTATTGATTCAAAAAAAGAAATTGTTTCTTCAATACTAATTGAAAACGGAGTAACAGCACCTTCAATTTGAACCCAACGCGCTGGACAAGGTGATGCGCTTGAATCGATTGTCACCCATTCCCTTGGGCAAATAATAATACCACCCCGAGTTTCTCCAAAGTATGCTCCCCACCAAGAGAATGTTGAGTTTGATATCACAAAATGCTTGCACAGGGACATTAGATACAAATCAGACAGTGCATCTTTCCCATTAACGCACTCAAAGTTGTGTCCAGATTTTGATAATAAGTGTTTTGAAAAGTTGGGCTCATCAGAGAAAAGATAGATGGTGACATCCGGGTGCCGTTTCTTTAAGAACTCTATTGCGGCAATGTAATAAGAGTCTTTGCAAAGACCCATGTGAGCGTAGTCGCCCCGGCGGATGTGCAAAGCAACAGGATTGGAGGAGGACTTCAGCCTGTGGATGAGATCCATGGCAGCATTTTTCTCGCCGTAGCCGCACAAACGGGAGTAGATATCGTCAACTGCCTCTCTATCAATATACTCTTCACCCTGCCAATATCCGTTCAGCACAACAGTTCTGGCATCCGTTGGAAATGAAACCAGTCCCGCAAGACTTTTCACATTTACATCGTTAAGCATGTAATGACCATTGCCTGTCAGTGAGGAGATCTGTGATTCAGCGATCTCTGGATATAAACTATGAATTATTGAGTCATTTCCATAAGGATCATTTGCGTAAAAACTTAAATCAGCGCGTACCTCGCATCCCAAGCGTCGCCCGAGGCTAATTGCGAAAGCGTGCTGGAACAGTTGATTTCCGATGCCTCCTTTTAAGTAATTCAGTAGAAAATAGCTTTCTGCTGGAATCTTTGGCCATGATCGAAGTGGTGGGCGTGACGAAATGTTCTTGTTCGTTGTGAGAACCCCAAAGTGCTGTGCTTTGCAAAGAATTAAAAGATTCACGAACTCGCCCATATCAGGTGCAACCTTGGCGAGTCGAGAGAGGGGGCCGAGACAATCCGCGATGGTTTGGAGCAAATCATCAGAGTTCACGAATGAGGTGCTTAAAGAAAGTAACCGGGATAACGCAGTGCCTTCGATGCGGGGATCAAGGTGCTTGTAATACCGAGCCTTTATCGCTTGATCCCGTTCATACTGAGGTGCTGTTTCCCGTCCGCTGACGTGAGGAGGGCGTGTTCTGTAACGCATCAGAACCTCCGGCAAATTTGCAAACTTTTTGCCTCTCATGCTGGCTCGGCACCAAAAGTCGTAGTCCTCAACTGAATCCATTTCTGGATCATAGAGCCCAACGTCTGAAAAAACCGTTTTTCGGTACATCGCAGACGTAGGAGCTATTGCGCTGCGCTGTAACAACGCCGTCCGAATCTTCGGATCTTCGCTGGGATTTGATAAAGCATATTCATCAAACTTCTCACCGCCCTCGTTCGTTGTGAACACTTGCATCGCAGATCCACAAATGTCCACATCAAGGATTTGTTCAAGGAAACTGAGTTGTGCCTGCAGGCGGTTTGGGGTCGCTAGATCACATGATTCAATTCGAGCAACAAACTCGGAGTCACTATCCCGAAGCCCTTCATTTAGGGATTTCGCCAAGCCCGTGGGCGATTGATGCCGGATCACTCGGAGGGCGATGTTTCGGCAGAATCTTTGCGCCTCCTCTGCAGTTTGGTCGGTGGAACCATCGTCTATCAGCACGACTTCGAAGTCTCGATAAGTCTGAGTGCTCAAAGATTGAATGGTTTCCCCGATTGTTGCACCGGCATTTGATGCATGCAAAATGATTGAAACTCGTGGCATACGAAGCGCTCTAGGGATAGGGGCGCTCAACTATCAACGCCATTTTTCTAACTGTCGAGAATGAGGTGCTGAATTGCTGCTAACCAATCAAAACAGCAGCGAGGTTTTTCGTTGCTTGTAGTCGTTCCAGAGTAGTAGGTTACCGAGTGCCCCGAATCTCGATTGTCATTCCTGTTCTGAACGCGGAGAGAACCCTAGCCGCGACGCTCATCAGCCTCGCAAATCAAACTTTTCGGGATTTTGAGGTTCTCCTCGTGAATGACGGCTCCACTGACGGAACCTGCGCATTAGCGGAAAGGTACTCAACAAATTTACCCGTACGGGTGCTGACTCATTCCGCGTCGTT
>JACCED011833558.1_pt1 | contig 10525 bp, 7 predicted proteins | sample 7455021 | NCBI WGS metagenome assembly JACCED01 (sample SAMN15323456, study PRJNA562643) | freshwater metagenome | isolation source: river surface water | place: USA:Blue River Watershed | collected 2017-08-19 | reverse complement strand
GCGCTTGAGTGGCGTCGGACCGGGCGACCATGTCGTCGAGATCGGCGCGGGACTCGGCTCACTCACGCTCGCACTCGCGGAGACCGGCGCACACGTGCTCGCCGTGGAGATCGACAACGGTGTCGTCGAGGTGTTGCGCGAGGTCGTCGCCAACTGCGACAACGTCGAAGTGCTGCATGCTGACGCGGGCGAACTCGACTGGAACTCACCCGCCAAACAATCACAGTCCTGGCACGTGGTGGCGAACCTGCCCTACAACGTCGCCACCCCACTCGTGGCCGACATCCTGGACGACGTTCCTTCCGTTCGCCACCTGTTGGTGATGGTGCAGCGCGAAGTGGCCGATCGATTCGTCGCCCAGCCACGTACGAGCGCCTACGGTGCGGTCTCGGTGAAGGTCGCATATTGGTCGAATGCCCGAATCGTGGCCGACGTGCCCGCGACGGTGTTCCTCCCCAAGCCGAACGTCTCCTCCGCACTCGTCGAGTTCACCCGACGCGACACTCCTGCGGTCGAGGGCGTGGAACCGAAGGAACTGTTCGCGCTCGTGCGCGCGGGTTTCGCCCAACGTCGCAAGATGCTGCGTCGATCACTTGCGGGAATCGTGACGCCGGAGCAGTTCGAGCACGCGGGCGTCGCAAGCGATGCACGCCCAGAGGAACTCGACGTCGTGGCCTGGGGTCGACTGTGCAAGGCGGTGCACGCGTGATCGAAAGACTCACCGCACACGCCAAGCTCACCCTTGCCTTGCGGGTCGTCGGTGTGCGCGACGACGGTTACCACGACATCGACGCCGAGATGGTGAGCCTCGATCTGCACGACGTGTTGTCGATCGACACGTCCTCGACGGGAATCACCCTTGACGGACCCTTCGCGAACGGCATCACCGACTCCGAGGACAACTTGATCGCCAAAGCGCTGCGACTCTGCGGCGTGAGTGCGGCCGTGCACGTGACGAAGAACATTCCCTCCGGCGGCGGACTCGGTGGCGGCAGCGCAGATGCGGCAGCGATCCTGCGCTGGGCGGAATTCGACGATCTCGTGGCGGCCTCGCGCATCGGAGCAGACGTGCCGTTCTGCATGATCGGCGGACGCGCTCGCGTGTCGGGCATCGGCGAGATCATCTCCCCGCTCGTGCATCGCGACGAGAACGTCACCCTCATCACGCCACCGTTCGGTGTCTCGACCCCCGCGGTGTATCGCGCGTGGGACGACCTCGATGCCTCACGCCAACGTGGCAGCGGCCCGAACGACCTCGAAACACCGGCGATCGTCGTCGAGCCGCGACTCGCCGAATGGCGGGAACGAATCGGGAATGCGACGGGTGTGACGCCAATACTCGCGGGGAGTGGAGCCACGTGGTGGGTGCGGGGTCACTTCCCCGATCTGCACGAGAAGTTGCCCGAGGCAACCGTGGTGCTCGCGAAGACGATCGCGACGCTCTAGAGAGGGATTACTTGCGGCGCTGGTGACGCGTGCGACGAAGCATCTTCTTGTGCTTCTTCTTGCGCATGCGCTTGCGGCGGCGTTTGACGAGTGATCCCATAGCGCACGACACGCTATCGGGTGGCAGAGCATTTGAGCGCCTCGGATTGGGTACCGTGGAGACGTCAGTCCGGGGTCGTTCAATGGCAGGACAGCGGGTTTTGGTCCCGCATATAGGGGTTCGAGTCCTCTCCCCGGAACCATCGCTCGCAACATCTGGCCGACCCGACGAGGTCGCCCACGGAATGTGACGACGTCTCCTCGGTCGATGCGCGGACGCTCGTCGAATCGGAGCGCGCAAAGCATTTCTCCTAGACTGAGGCGACGCGGGACGCATCGTACGGGGGGCTATGAACAAGACGATCGACAAGGTCACCACGAAGCGGATGGCCATCTACAGCGGCCGCACCCACCCCGACCTTGCGACCGAAGTCGCCGAGCACCTGCAGGTGCAACTCGGTGAAGCGAACATCGTCGAATTCGCCAACGGAGAACTTCGCCCACGCTTCGGCGAGAGCGTGCGCGGCGGTGACGTCTTCATCATGCAGACGCACTGCGGGATCGATGGTCGCAGCGTGAACGACTCGATCATGGAGCAGCTGATCATGATCGACGCCGCCTATCGCGCATCGGCCAAGCGCGTGACCGCGGTATGTCCGTTCTACGGATACGCGCGCCAGGACCGCAAGGCCGAGGGTCGCGAGCCGATCACGGCGCGACTCGTCGCCGACATGTTCGCCGCGGCCGGCTCCAAGCGCATGGTGTCGATCGACTTGCACAGCGGACAGATCCAGGGATTCTTCTCCGGTCCGGTGGACCACCTCACTGCGATGCCGGTGCTCGAGAAGTACGTGCGCTCGAACGTGCGCGATGGTGTCGTCATCGTCTCCCCGGATGCCGGTCGAGTGAAGGTGGCCGAGCGTTTCGCCCAGCACCTCGCCGACATGAACGCCGACGTTGCGTTCATCAACAAGCGTCGCCCGAAGGGCACGACGAACGTCGCGGTCGCCAAGGAAGTGATCGGTGAAGTCGAAGGCAAGCTGTGCATCCTCACCGACGACATGATCGACACCGGTGGCACGATCGTGAGCGCGGCAGAGCTGTTGATCGAGCGCGGCGCCCGCGAAGTGTGGGCGATGGCCACGCACGGAGTGCTGTCGGGTCCGGCCATCGAGCGACTCGCCAAGGCTCCGATCGAGCGGGTCGTGTTGACCAACACCATTCCCCTGCCAGCCGACAAGCGCCTGCCGAAGATCGAGGTGCTGTCGGTGGCCAAGATCCTCGCCGATGCCCTCTCGGCCGTGTTCGACGAGACCAGCGTGAGCGACCTCTTCGACGGTGAAAACCAGTCCTAGAGCCGATTTTTTCGGAAAAACCCGCCGTTAGACTGACCAGCCGTTGTTCGGCGACGTTCTCGTCGGACGCAGAACATCGCAGCACCTGGAGTCCCCATGACAACCACCTTGAAGACCAAAGTCGGTCGCACGACGGGCAGCGCTGAGTCGCGCCGTCTGCGCTCAGACGATCACATTCCTGCCGTCATCTACGGCCACGGCATGACCCCAGTGTCGATCACCGTCGAGCGCCGTGAATTGCGTGCCGCATTGTCGGGCCCAGCCGGTGTCAACACGATTCTCGAGTTGCACGTGGACGACAAGAAGTACCCAGCAATCGTCAAAGAACTGCAGCGCGACCCCGTGAAGCGCACGGTCAGCCACATCGACTTCATGCAGATCGACCTCACCGAGGAAATCGTCATGGCAGTCCCCGTTCACCTCACCGGCACCGCAAAGGCTGTCGTGCAGGAAGGTGGCCTCGTGGACGCAGCCGTCGACCGCATCGAAGTGCGCGCAACTGCGAGCAACATCCCGAACGAGATCTTGATCGACATCTCCGAGATGACCGTCAACGACGTCATTCGTCTCGGTGACATCACCTTGCCGAAGGGTGTCACGGCAGTGGCCAACGACGACTTGGTCGTCGTCACCGTGCTCACGTCGCGCACCGAGGCTGAGCAGCCGGCAGCAGCTGCCGCGGGTGAAGCGACGCCAGATGGTGCAGCACCCGCCGATGGTGCCGCACCCGCTGCTGGCGACAACAAGCCCGCCGCGTCGTAGTTCTCATGGCGCTGTTCGGTCGCGACGCGCGACTGAAGCGGCGAGGCACCCCCTTCGACGCACTCGTCGTGGGCGTTGGCAATCCCGGACGCACCTACGACTCGACTCGTCACAACGTCGGCTTCGACGTCATCGACGAACTCGCACGACGCTACGGCGTCACGCTCAAGTCGTGCCGTGAAAGCGCCGTCATCGCCGAGGTGCACCGCGACGACCTCCACCTCCTCCTCGTCAAGCCGACCACTTATATGAATGAATCGGGTCGTGCGGTCGGACCGCTCGCACGCCGCTTCGGCATCGATCGCGCCGAACAGATCGTCGTCGTGCACGACGAGTTGGACCTCGATCCCTGCGTCGTGCGGGTGAAGGCGGGTGGCGGGCTCGCCGGTCACAACGGCCTGCGCTCGATCAACGAGCACATCAAGTCGCAGGACTTCCTGCGCGTGCGCATCGGCATCGGCAAGCCACCGAGCAAGGAACAGGGTGCGGACCACGTGCTCGCGAAGTTCACCGCCAAGGATCGCGCCGCATTCGACGTCGCCGTGGCGATTGCCGCGGATGCCACCCAGACGATCGTCGCCGACGGGGTCGAGGCGGCCATGCAGCGATTCAACTCTCGCTAGTCGGAACACTCGATGAAGCTGCGCGATCTCGCCCTCCTCGCCTCGCGTGACCCCGCGCTGGATGCGACCTCGACGATCGACGCGACGCTCGCCTGCTCGGAGATCGCCCGCCCACTCGTGATTGCCGGACTCGCCGAGCGATGGTCGAACTCGACCCTCGTCGTTGCCACCCCGACGGGAACCGCCGCACAGATGATCCACGACGACCTCGTGCACTACGTCGGCGCGGACAATGCACTGCTCTTCCCCGCGTGGGAGACACTCCCCTTCGAACGCGTGAGCCCGAGCGTGGAGTCGATGGGCAAGCGACTCGAGGTGCTGTGGCGCCTGCGCGCGAGTGAAAAACCACGCATCGTCGTGGGGTCCGTGCGCGCCTTGTTGCAGAAACTCGCACCCGGCGCGACGACCCGCGAACCGATCATCGTGCGGCGCGGCACCGACGTGAATGCCGACCATCTGATGGAACGACTGATCGCCGACGGTTACCGCCGCGAGGATCTCGTCGAGCACCGTGGCGAGTGTGCGCAACGCGGCTCGATCATCGACGTCTTTCCATCCACGACGGATGCCCCCATTCGTATCGACCTGTGGGGCGACGAAGTGGACCGACTCACCACGTTCAACGTGAACGACCAGCGCAGCGCGGACGACCTCGACGAGATCGTGATCTTTCCCGCGCGCGAAGTCGAACTCACGAACGACGTGCGTGAACAGGCACGGTCGCTCATGTCGAGCGAGCCGTGGGGTGTCGAGCAATGGGATCGGCTCGCAGAGGGTCAACAGTTCGAAGGCATGGAGAGCTGGCTGCCGTGGTTGGTCGAACGCGACGAACTCCTGACCGACATCCTCGGTTCGGACACGAGGCTCGTGCTCGTCGAACCACGCCGCATGCATGCACGTGCGGTCGATCTTCTCGCAGAGGAAGCCGACCTTGCACGCGCGCTCGCCTCGACGTGGGCGCGTGAGGAGAATCGCGAGTTCCCGCGACTGCACGTGGAGCCAGAGCGACTCCTCGACACGACGTCGTCGTCGCGCTCACTTTCGCTCGTGTTGCCCGCCGAAGCACCGACTGCTGCACAGGTCTCCGCCACGGGATGGGGTCCTGCGACCGCAGATGCCGAAGCCACCGCCGCACGAGTCCGCGGACTCGTCGGCGACGGCTGGACGGTCGCGCTGTGTGCAGAGAGCGCAGGATCTGCACGGCGATTCGTGGAGGTGTTCAACGAAAACGGCGTCGCCGTCGTCGACTTGGCGCGCGTGCCGAACGCGGACATGACGAAACCCGGCGTCTATGTCGTCGAGTCCGCGCTGCACGCAGGATGCTCGCTGCCCGGTGCCCGCGTCTCGGTGATCAGCGAGTCCGACCTGACGGGCCGTCGACGCACGCATCGCGTCGCCCGCGCACCGAAGCGCGACTCGTCGTCGGTGTTCCAAGACCTGAAGCCAGGCGATTTCGTCGTGCACCACATCCACGGCGTCGGCAAGTACGAGGGGATGGTCACGCGCGCGATCGGCGGATCGGAGCGCGACTATCTCTTGTTGTCCTACAAGGACGGCGACAAGCTCTACGTCCCCACCGACCACATCGACGCGGTGCGCCAGTACATCGGTGGCGAGACGCCGACGCTGCATCGCCTTGGCGGAAGTGACTTCGCCCGCGCCAAGCAACGCGTGCGCTCCGCGGTCCGCGAGATCGCCCAAGAGCTCGTCGTGCTGTATCAGAAGCGCGTGAATGCGCCCGGCCACGCGTTCGCACCCGACACCCCGTGGCAAGACGAGATGGAAGCGGCATTCCCGTTCGTCGAGACGCCCGACCAGCGCACCGCGATCGAACTCGTGAAGTCCGACATGGAGCGCACCGTGCCGATGGACCGATTGGTGTGCGGAGACGTCGGCTTCGGCAAGACCGAGGTTGCCGTGCGCGCGGCATTCAAGTGCATCCAAGACGGCAAACAAGTCGCCGTCCTCGTGCCCACCACCCTCCTCGCGGCCCAACACGGCAACACCTTCGCCGAGCGATTCCGTGGCTATCCGATTCGCGTTGAGGTGCTGTCGCGATTCCTCACGACCGCGCAGGCGAAGAAGGTCGTGGCGGGGCTCGCTTCGGGCGAGATCGACTGCGTGATCGGCACACATCGACTCCTGCAGGAGAAGGTGAAGTTCAAGGACCTCGGATTGCTCGTCGTCGACGAAGAACAGCGCTTCGGCGTACAGCACAAGGAAGCGATGAAGAAGTTGAAGACGAACGTGGACGTCCTCACGTTGAGCGCGACACCGATCCCGCGCACGCTCGAGATGAGCCTCGTCGGGATTCGCGATCTCTCGCTCCTGCAGACCCCACCAGCCGATCGTCAACCGATCCTCACCTACGTCGGCGAACAAGACGACCGCGTGGCCGTCGAGGCGATTCGCCGCGAACTCCTGCGCGACGGCCAGGTGTTCTGGGTGCACAACAGGGTGCAGTCGATCGAAGACCGCGCACAACGACTGCGCGAGCTCGTACCCGAGGCGCGCATCGCCATCGCGCACGGCCAGATGGACGAGGGCCGACTCGAGCAGACCGTGATCGACTTCTGGGAGGGCAACTTCGACGTCCTCGTGTGTACGACGATCATCGAGAGCGGCATCGACATGCCGACGGTCAACACCCTCGTCGTCGAACGCGCCGACCTCCTCGGACTCGGCCAGCTGCACCAGATCCGCGGACGCGTCGGACGCAGTGGTTCGCGCGCGTATGCATACCTCTTCCACCCGCGCGACAAGACGTTGTCGCAAGAGGCGTACGAACGACTGAAGACGATCGGCGAGGCGACGGATCTCGGCAGCGGATTCAAGATCGCGATGCGCGACCTCGAGATTCGCGGCGCAGGCAACCTGCTCGGTGAAGCCCAGAGCGGTCACATCGCAGCCGTCGGCTACGACCTCTATTGCCAGCTCGTCACCGAGGCAGTAGCGGAGATGAAGGGTGAAGAGATCCCACCGGTGATTCCCGAGCTCAAGCTCGACGTACCGAGCGACGCGTTCCTCCCCACCGAGTACGTGCCACGCGAAGAGTCGCGCCTGGACGCGTACCGCCGCCTTGCAGGCGTGAGGTCGCACTCAGACGTCGCCGACATCGAACGCGAGTGGCTGGATCGATACGGCAAGCTGCCCGCACCCGCCGAAGCGCTGTTGCGTGTGGGTCGCCTGCGCGCCGAATGCCACCGCATCGGCCTGCGCGAGGTCGTCGTCGAAAACGGCCGAGCGAAGTTGGGTCCCGTCACCTTGCCCGCGAGTGGTGTCATGCGTCTCAGTCGGATCGACTCGCGTGCAGAGTGGAACGAAAAGTTGCACACGCTCACGATCACCATGCCCCGCACGGGAGACGCCGTGAGTTCGTTGCTTGCGTTCCTCGGGTCCATGTTCGACACCGACAACTAGGCTTGTCGCAATGAACTTCGCTTCCCCTCGTCGAATCCTTGCGTCCCTCGTCGTCGTAGGGGCGCTCGGCCTCGCCGGTTGCGGTGATGCGACGTCGACGGATGCACTCCGCGTCGGGTCGCATTCGGTGTCTGCCGACTATCTCGACATCATCCTCACCCAGCTCGGTGACGCAGGCCAGATCACGATCGAAGACGGCCAGGTCGCACCCGACGCAAGCCGATCGGTGCTGAATGCGCTCTACCGCGGTGAAGCCACCAAGGAACGCCTCGGCACGTATGACGGCGAGGTGACGGAGGCCGACCGCACGAAGGTGCGCACCCAAGTGTCTCAAGATCCGGCATTCGCCAACCTCGGCGAAGACCTCCAGGAACTGATCATCTCGCTCAATGCCGGCGACCTCGCACTCGCTCGCATCGATGCGCCAAGCGATGCAGATCTGAAGACGATGTACGAAAAGTCACCGGCGTCGCTCGGCATGATGTGCGTTGCGCACCTCGTCGTGAAGGAAGAGTCGACCGCTCGCGAAGCACTCGACGTGCTCAATGCCGGTGAGAAGTTCTCGGCCGTGGCCGCCAAGTACAGCATCGAACCGGGTGCGGACAAGAGTGGTGGTGTGCTCGGCAGCGAGAACGGTGACTGCATTCCACTCGCCGACTATCAGACCCAGTTCGACAAGGACTTCGTCACCGGTGCACTCGGCGCCAAGGCCGGGGTTCCGACGGGACCGGTGAAGTCGAGCTTCGGCTACCACGTGATCTACGTGCGTCCATTCGACGACGTGAAGTTGTCGGCGGCGACCCTGATGGCGACCAATCCGGGTGAATTCCTGATCAATGGATACATGGCGACGGCCGACGTGAAGATCGGCTCGAAGTACGGCCGATACAGCCCGGCGACCGGAACGATCGTCGCCAACTAAACCCGTGACCACGCCGCGCGTCACTGTCGTCGGCCTCGGCCCGGGACCCGCATCGCACGTCACGCAGGCAACGCTGGATGCAATCAACGCGTCTCGACATCGCTTCGTGCGCACCCTGCGCCACCCGTCGGTGACGCTTCTCGGTGACTGCACGAGCTTCGACCATCTCTATGAGTCGCAGCCGACCTTCGATGACGTGTACCGCTCGATCGTCGAAGAACTCGTCGCTGCAGCCCGCGAGCACGGCGACGTGCTCTACGCAGTACCTGGCTCCCCGCTCATCCTCGAGTCCACTGTCGCGCTGCTGCGTGCCGACCCACGTGTGGAGGTGGTCGTCGTTGCGTCGATGAGCTTCCTCGACCTCGCCTGGAACGCACTCGGCATCGATCCGGTGAACGAGGGCGTGCGCGTGATCGACGGACATCGATTCGCGCTGCAAGCCGCGGACGAACGCGGACCGCTCCTCGTCACCCAGACACACGCCGGCTGGGTGCTCTCCGACATCAAGCTGGCACATGAGGATGCAGCTGGTGACGAGGCCGTCGTCATCTTGCACCACCTCGGACTGCCTGACGAACGCGTGATCGAAACCACCTGGTCGGAGATGGACCGCACGATCGAGGCCGATCACTTGACCTCGTTGTACATCCCCAAGCTCGGCAGTCCCGTCGCCGGTGAAATGGTCAAGTTGCACCAACTCGCCCGCACGCTTCGCGAGCAGTGTCCGTGGGACCAAGAACAGACGCATCAGAGCCTCATCAAGCACCTGCTCGAAGAGACTTACGAGGCGATCGACGCACTCGAGAACCTGAACGACGACGACCCGTCCACCGACGACGCGCTGATCGAGGAACTCGGCGACCTGCTGTATCAGGTCGAGTTCCACGCCACGATCGCCGAACAGCAGGGCCGTTTCACGATGGCCGACATCGCGCGCACGCTGCACGACAAGCTCGTGCGACGCCACCCGCACGTGTTCGGGGACGCGACGGCACGGACGGCAGACGACGTCGTGACGACGTGGGACGGGGTCAAGCAACAGGAACGACTGAGTGGCACGAAGAAAGATGAGGGCGTCTTCACCGGTGTCGCCAAGGCCGCACCAGCCTTGTCCTACGCCACGAAGCTGCAGAAGCGCGCGGCGGGTGTTGGTTTCGACTGGCCCGATGCCACCGGTGCCTACGACAAGATCGTCGAAGAGTCGACGGAACTGCGTGAGGCAGTGAGTGCTGGCGCGGATCCCGACACCGTGTCGCTCGAGCTCGGCGATCTGTTGTTCAGTGTCGTCAATCTTTCTCGCCATCTCGGTGTCGATGCCGAAGGCGCTCTGCGCGCGGCGAGCAACAAATTCCGATCGCGATTCGAGATCGTCGAGCAACTTGCCGCACAACGTTCGATCGACTTGCAGAGCGCGTCGCTCGAGACGCTCGATCAGCTCTGGGACATCGCCAAGAGTCAATAGTCTGTAGCCATGCCCCGCATCTCCCGCATCGTCGCCCGCGAAGTCCTCGACTCGAGAGGCAATCCAACGGTCGAAGCCGAGGTCATGTTGGAAGGTGGTGCACGCGGCAGGGCAATCGTGCCGTCCGGCGCATCGACCGGCGAGCACGAGGCTCGCGAGTTGCGTGACGGTGGTTCGCGCTACGGCGGAAAGGGAGTCGCGACCGCGGTCGCCAACGTGAACGGCGAGATCGCTTCTGCGCTCGTCGGTTCCGATGCGAGCGATCAGGCGGCACTGGATGATCGACTGTGCGTGCTCGACGGAACGCCGAACAAGTCGCGGCTCGGAGCGAACGCGTTGCTTGCCGTCAGCCTCGCCACTGCACATGCGGCAGCCAGCAATGGCGACAAGCCGCTCTATGCGCATCTCGGTGGCGACGAGGCACGTGTGCTTCCCGTGCCGATGATGAACGTTGTCAACGGCGGTGCGCACGCCGACAACAACGTCGACCTGCAGG
>JACCED011247035.1_pt1 | contig 10526 bp, 11 predicted proteins | sample 7455021 | NCBI WGS metagenome assembly JACCED01 (sample SAMN15323456, study PRJNA562643) | freshwater metagenome | isolation source: river surface water | place: USA:Blue River Watershed | collected 2017-08-19 | reverse complement strand
GCGGCGTATCCACCTGCTGCGTTGAACTCAGCATCAACGCGGGTATAACGCTCCAGCGCTTTCTCTAATTCTGTTCCTTCACTGGTGGCCATCTCTTCTTCTACCTGTGCCATCCGAATGGCAATTTGATCTAGATCTCGTGCTGAAAGAATTCGATCAATTGCAGTTCCTTGATCTTCGCCGGTACGCGGATCCCGCGGCAGGTATCCAATTTTTCCTGTCCGTTGCACTGCGCCACCAGCTGGCAGAGTTTCGCCAGCAAGCACCTTTGCGAGCGTTGATTTGCCTGCTCCGTTGCGACCGACAAACCCAATACGGTCGCCGTGATTGATTCGAACTGTTACTCCAGATACTAAAAGGCGCGCACCAGCACGAAGCTCAAGAGCAGAGGTGGAGATCATTAGCTGCTAACTAAGCCGCTCCGATTCGAGTACGGCGCGGTACTGCATAAGATTTAGACACCGCAGTAAGTTCTTCAGACACTTGTACGCGAATTGCGTCATCATCTTTGAGCAACTTCGTCAGCGCTGCAATAGTTGCCTTGAGTTCTTTTGATTCAGATTCCAGCTCTAACTTACTCATCTTCGTCAGACGGCGCAGTGGCATGTCTAGAATGTAAGTTGCCTGTTCGTCATTGAGTTTAAAGTCTTTGATGAGCTTTTCTTTAGCTGCCGCTGCATCATCGCTACCACGAATAATTTTGATGACTTTATCAATATCGATAATCGCTTTGAGTAAACCGTCAACGAGTGAGAGCCTGTCCTCTGCCTTCGCTTTCCGGAATTCAGAGCGCCGGCGCACCACCTCAATGCGGTGATCGATAAATACTTGCAATAGCTCTTTAAGGCCCAAAGTTTGTGGCTTACCTTTGACTAGCGCAACTGCGTTGATTGCAAATGCATCTTCCATTGGAGTGAGTTTGAAGAGCTTTTCTAGGACATCTTCTGGTTCAAAGCCATTTTTCAGTTCGATGACCACGTTAGTTCCAGTCTGGCCGTCGGTTAAATCAACGATGTCAGAAATTCCTTGAATTTTCTTGGACTTCACAAGCTCTGCAATACGCTCAACAACTTTTTCTGGACCAATATTGAACGGAAGCTCTTTAATGACAAGGCCCATTTTGCGAGAGGTAACTTTGCTTATTTCTACGCTGGCGCGCACTTTGAAGGATCCTTTGCCTGTGGCATAAGCCTCGCGCACACCATCAAGGCCAACGATTTCTCCACCAGTTGGAAAGTCAGGAGCAGGAAGGTGTTTCATCAACTGGTTAAGAGTCGCTTTGGGGTTTTCAATCAAGAATTTGGTAGCTGCGATCACTTCACCCAAATTATGTGGCGCCATGTTGGTGGCCATTCCAACTGCAATACCCGAGCCACCGTTAACCAATAGATTTGGAAATGCAGCAGGTAATACAAGTGGTTCGGCTAATTGACCGTCGTAATTTGGACCGAAGTCAACGGTATTTTCGTCAGCCTCAGCGACCATAGACATGGCAGCGGGAGCTAGGCGCGCTTCGGTATAACGCATCGCAGCTGGGCCAGCATCTAGTGATCCAAAATTTCCGTGGCCATCAATAAGTGGCAACTGCATAGAAAAATTCTGTGCCATGCGAACGAGCGCATCGTAAATTGCTGAGTCACCGTGCGGGTGCAACTTACCCATAACTTCACCGACAACGCGCGCGCTCTTTACATGTCCGCGTTCTGGACGAAGCCCCATGTCGCTCATCTGATGAAGGATGCGGCGATGAACTGGTTTTAGACCATCACGTGCATCAGGAAGTGCACGCGAATAAATAACGGAGTAAGCGTATTCAAGGAAGGACTCTGACATCTCGGATGAGACATCGATATCGACAATCTTGCCGGGAAATTCACCAGGCTTTGGTCCAACGACCTTTGCTGATTTCTTTGGGGCCGCTGTCTTCTTCGTTGCCATGGCGGGTATTCTGCCAAGTGATTACGTTAAATCTTGGTACCTACACGCGGTCTAGCCCCGACGATTGCAACACAATGTGAGGCTACTTCGGCTCCTGCCATCAAAGCGCGGGTCAAATCCTTCTTTGTCGCAAAGTATGAAATAAATCCAGCAGCAAATGAATCACCAGCTCCCGTGGTATCAATTACCTCGGTGGCAATCGCCGGCACTGAAACTGAATGCCCACCTCGACTTTTTCCAATCGCGCCTTTGGCTCCGAGTTTGATTACCACGGTTGATGAAAAAGTTAAGAGTTGATCTAATGCAGCATCGATATCAGAAAGTCCCGTCAGGTACTCAGCTTCTTCCTCATTGAGCAAGAGCACATCCATGAGAGGTAACCAGCTCTTCACTTCTGCAATATCTACCTCTTTCATTCCGCCCACAGAAGCAGGATCGAAATAGATCGTTAATCCAGCAGCCTTAATCTTGGCAATCATCGCTTTAATTCCATCTAAGGAAAGTGGATCTAAAGGTGAATAGCCAGATAAATAAACGGCGTTATAGTCATCAAGTTCTGGAAGGTCACCTATTTTCAATCCAGAGTTAGCGCCATTATCTGGAAACATGGTGCGCTCACCAGTGGGATCAACCAAAACTACAACTACTCCGGAATGGCCATTATCAACTACTAAATTGTGGTGTCGGACCCCAAGAGCATCAAATTCATTGACGAGGGCAGCACCTGCTGAATCATTACCAACATGGCCCACAATTGTGGCTCGCGCATCTGTGCGGGTTAACCATGCGGCAACATTTCCGGCAGCGCCACCACCATGTGTGGAAATTTGAGCGGGAGTATCGCTACCGTAGTTGATTTCAGAGGGCATCACCGCAATTTTCGTCACAACATCAAGCATGACATCGCCGATACATAAAACCTTGGCGGTCATGAGTTGTGCACTGCTACTGCGATATCGGCGGCTAGCGCCGAGTTTGATTTGATGATTTCAATATTTACCTGCAGGGATTCGCCTGCAGATGCCGTATGGAAATGCTCGAGTAGAAACGGAGTGACCGCTTTTCCGGTAATTCCATTCTGCGCAGCACCTTGTAAGCCGCTCTGCAATATTGCGTCATGACGCGCTCGATCCATCTCTTTTGCAACAGGATTGGCAACGATAAGCGCATGTGCATCAGTTTTTAATCCGTGGCGTGCCTGAATAATTGCAGCGATCTCTTGCGCAGAATTAACTCGATGTTCGATGGTAAAACCCGAGTCAGTCAGATAAAAACCAGGAAAGGCTGTGGTCCGATATCCAACGACGCCAATCGCCAAAGTTTCTAGGCGCTCTAACGTTGCGGCAACATCAAGAATAGATTTAACGCCGGCGCAGACTACGGTGATATCTAGATCTGCTAGCGCGGTGAGATCGGCGGATTCATCAAAGGATTCATTGGCGCCGCGATGAACTCCTCCCAACCCACCAGTTGCAAAAGTGTGAATCCCAGCCAGTACTGCCAGATGTGCAGTTGCCGCCACGGTAGTAGCTGCACTCTTGCCAGTTGCTGCGATGATTGCTAAATCGCGACTTGAAGCCTTTGCGATGTCATCACGATTTGCAATCGCTATCAGTTGGTCATCGGTCAACCCAATCAGTACTTCACCATCGAGAATCGCAATAGTTGCAGGTGTTGCTCCATGTGAGCGGACAATCTCTTCTACCTCACGCGCAACTTCCAAATTAGATGGGCGAGGAAGTCCATGGCTAATGATGGTTGATTCCAAAGCGACAACTGGTTTACCAGCAGCAAGTGCCGCGGCAACTTCAGGAGATGGCGTGAACGAGAGAGCTTTCATAGCGTGAACAATACTCGTGAGAAGATAGCGCCGTGCACTTGTCTCAGATTTTGCCCTCTGTATTAGCGGGATTGGGATTAAGCACAGTACATGATCATGTGAGATGTGGTGTAAGTCCCATAGGTCGAGAGGTTTTATTTCTTGTTGATGGGCTTGGTGCGGATGTCATCGCTACTTATAAAGAATTCATACCAACGCTTGCAGCAGCTTTTAATAAAGGCGTTGTGAGCACTTCATTTCCAACTACAACAGCAACTAGCTTGGCAACTCTCACAACTGGAGCAATGCCGGGAGCGCATGGCATGTTGGGTTATACAGTGCGAGTTCCACGTAGTGGGGGACGGGTTCTCAACTCTTTGAAATGGGATGAACGTGTCGATCCACAAATCTGGCAGCCGCTCCCAACTCTCTTTGAGCAAGCTGCTCTTGCTGGGATAACTACAACGCATGTAGCGGCCAAGCGATATGAAGGTTCTGGATTTACGCGCGCAGTATTTCGAGGCGCGCAATACAAAGGCGCAAATATAGTTGCAGATTTAGTTGCCGAAACCGTTCGCGCTGTGAGCCACAGCCCATCGTTTGTATACCTTTACGTAAACGATTTAGATTCCGCTGGTCACTCCGATGGAGTTGGCTCGGAAAAATGGTTGGCAGCCTTACGTGGGATAGACCAACTCGTGGAGCAACTCATCGAGAAATTACCCATTGGGGCACGAATATGGGTAACCGCAGATCACGGCATGATTAACGTGCAAGAGAAGATTGTCATGGGTCGTGAAAATTCACTTCTTACTGATGTTGCAACGATTGCCGGAGAGCCCCGAATGCGACATCTCTATCTCGCTACCGAAAGCGAAAACGCGGCGCATGAAGTGATATCTCGTTGGGAGAGTGAACTCGGTAAGAAAGTCACACTCTTCACTCGCCACAGTGCCATTGCAGCAGGTTTATTTGGCGATGAAGTAAGCCAAGATGCTGCAGACCGAATCGGCGATGTAATTGCCATTGCACAAGAGAATCTGGTTTTACTTGATCCAGAGCGTGCCGATAAAGAGGGCGAGATGGTCGGCCATCATGGTGGGGATAGTGAGATTGAAAGTTCAGTGCCACTGATCCTCGTTGCAAGATAGGGCTAGCAGAAAGCTAAAGCGTTTACTCTTGATCCTCGTCAGGGGTCTGCGTCTTCTTGCCAAACATAATTTCATCCCACGATGGAACCTTTGCACGCGCGGTAATTCCATCCTGTGCATCTGCAACTGATGGAGTCTCGCGAATCACGGCAAGTCGGGGAGTCTCTGGTTTTTCTTCTGGCTCTTCGAAGAGGTCTGCGATGCGTACTGGTGTTCGTTCCGGTTCTTGAGTTCGTGAAGGGTGAGTAGGTTCTGAATGAATCATGGCTGTTGCTTGCGCACGCGCTGGCGCTTCCTCGTCGAGTAACCACGCACCATTGTCATCAGCTGCCTCAAGTGCACGACGCGTCATATCAAAGTTCCAGGTAGCAACACCCGAGCCGTCGCGATTAGGAAAGTGCATTTCAATATGCCACACGCCATCTGGTAAACGCCAGGTATTCCAAGAAATTTGATCTGCATCTACTCCACGTGGTGTGAGTTTTGCAATCACTACATCAGCGAATGTGAGATCAACACGATAGGCATCCTTGCGCATGACCAATTCGCGAGCGCGATCAAGAATGTATTCACGCTCTTGCATAATTGGTCCAGAGAAGCGCTGCACCTTTTCAACTGTGATCTGACCTTCGCGCGCAATTTGCTCAAAACTTTCACCAGCACGTAAGCGGCGCTGTATCTCTTTGACTGAAATTGTCTCGGCGGCATCGGCGGCAGGAACAGAAGTGAGGCGAGGTTGATTAACAGTTGCACGCAACGTGTCGCTGATGCGGACTGAATATTGATTACCTTCATTATCTACGAGCGCCAGATGGCTACCATCTTCAGTCTTTCCGGTGAGGCGTAGTTCGCTCATGGGGGTGAGAATAACTGATGAAACGGGAAATGTTCGAGAGGAAGTGCCTCTAGACTTCATCCATGCATGCTGAATTACTGGAATTAGCACAGAAAGTAGGCAGCGCTGCCGGAGCCCTCTTAATGGAGCGCCCGCCAGCATTCGAGATTGAGTCAAAATCCACTGCAATAGATATCGCAACCCAGATGGATAAAAAGGCGGAGCAATTTATTGTTCAATCCCTTTTAGCAGCTCGCCCCAACGATGGAATCATCGGAGAAGAGGGTTCATCCATACCGAGTCAATCTGGAATCACTTGGGTTATTGATCCTCTTGATGGGACAGTGAATTATTTTTACGGGCTGCCGGGTTGGAACGTTTCGATTGCTGCAAAAGATGAGCAAGGATCAATTGTTGGCGTAGTTACCGCTCCCACAATAAATTCAACATGGTGGGCAACTCGTGGTGGAGGAGCCTTTTATAACGGTCATGCAATTCACTGCAATGATCCAGTAGAAATTAATCGCGCACTGATTGCTACAGGGTTTCAATACGATGTTGCACATCGCACTGCGCAGTTATCCGATTTGAGCAAGCTTGTTCCGCTAGCGCGCGATGTGAGGCGTAACGGAGCAGCAGCGGTCGATCTCTGCCACGTTGCAATGGGCGCGCTCGATGGTTATTACGAAGCTGGACTTAAAGAGTGGGATTGGGCAGCTGGTGGCTTGATCGCTACAGAGGCCGGCGCAATCTTTGCGCAGTATGGCCAAGAGCCCCTTCGCACCACAGTGGCAGCTGGCCCAACCCTGCACAGAAATCTGACCTCTCTGCTGGGAATGGGCGCTTCCTAAGCGTGCGCTCAAGGGCGATTTACGTCGAAGCCCCCTTTTGTGGCAAGATACGCAGTCTGCGCGGTCACATCCGCGCTCAATAGATAGGTAACGAACAGGAATCACGATGAACATTCTCGATGTAGTAGATGCTGCCTCACTCCGCAAGGACATCCCACAGTTCCGCGCTGGCGATGAGCTCAAGATTCATGTTCGCGTTATCGAAGGTAACAAGTCACGTCTTCAGGTCTTCCAAGGAATCGTTATCGGTCGCCAGGGTGATGGAGTCCGTGAAACTTTCACTATTCGTAAGGTTTCTTACGGAGTCGGCGTAGAGCGCACCTTCCCAGTACACACTCCAGTTATTGAAAAGATTGAACTCGTCAAGAAGGGCGATGTCCGTCGCGCTAAGTTGTATTACCTCCGCGATCTACGCGGTAAGGCTGCCAAGATTCGCGAAAAGCGTGATGGCGTTGAAGGTTACGGCGATGGAATTCTTTCTACTCCTGTAGCAGCTGTTATTGAAGAAACACCTGTAGCGGCTGAGCCAGAAGTTGTCGCCGAAGCCCCTGAAGTTACAGAAGTAGTTGCAGAGCAGGTTGCTGAAGTAACCAACGAAGCGCCTGCTTCGGACGCTGAAGCCGAGAACAAGTAACTCTTACTCCTCATGTCACGTAAGGGCTCGGTCCTACGTGAGTTCCCGATTCTTGTAATCGTCGCGCTCGCCGTTTCGCTCATCATCAAATCTTTTTTGGTGCAGTTCTTCTATATTCCATCGGGATCTATGGAAAATACTCTGCAAATTAACGATCGAGTTGCAGTTAATAAGATTCCATTTATCTCAAAAAATATTGGCCGTGGAGATGTTGTGGTCTTTCGCGATCCTGCTAATTGGCTGCCAGAACCGTATGCCAACACCCAGAACCAAATTATTGAAAAAATTAAAGAAGGTTTGGTCATAGTTGGAGTTCTGCCAAATCCAGCCAAGCAGTATCTTGTAAAACGTGTTATTGGCGTAGCAGGGGATACCATCGTTGCAAAAGGCGGCGTGGTGACGATTAACGGAAAAACTGCAGAAGAGCCATACATTTTCGCCGGAAATAAACCGAGCGAATTAGATTTCAATATCACAGTTCCAGAAGGAAAAATTTGGGTGATGGGAGACCACCGCGCAGCATCAGCTGATTCGCGATATCACCAAGATGATGTCAATAATGGATTTGTTCCTGTCTCAAAGGTAACCGGGCGCGTTGTTGGAATTATTTGGCCATTTAAAAATGCCGGCACAGTTCCTTCACAAAACCCCATCAAATAACCCTTTACAACTATGAAGGCAATCGAAGAGCTACTTCGAAACGCTGGAATTTCTCCGATTGCAGGCGTTGATGAAGCAGGGCGCGGTCCATGTGCGGGGCCGCTGGTAGTTGCTGCAGTGATTCTGAAAGATCCCTTTGCTCCAGAGTTAGCGCAAGTGCGAGATTCTAAGGAAATTCCTGAAGCAAAACGTGGTGCGCTTTTTCAATTAATCATGGATATTGCAGAGGCTGTTTCTGTGATTACTGTTTCTGCCAGCGAAGTTGATGAACGCGGTGTGCATGCAGCTAATTTGGATGGAATGCGCAGAGCAGTGAAAGGTCTGAATCTTCAGCCTGCGTATGTACTCACAGATGGTTACGCCATCGAGGGGTTAGCTGTACCAAATGTGGCGGTGTGGAAAGGCGATCAAGTTGTTACGGCAATTAGCGCAGCATCCATTATCGCAAAGGTCACTAGAGATCGACTGATGGTTGAGCTAGATAAGACTTATCCGCAGTATGGATTTGCTCAACATAAGGGCTATATCACTGCAGCCCACACCGCAGCGCTTCTCAAGTATGGGCCTTGTGCAGAACATCGTAAATCTTTCTCAAATATTGCAGCTCTCTCACAATAGTTATTCACATACTCTCTCTATTTTGTAACACTAATAAGCACCGTTGCCTACTCTGCCGCAATGGTTACAGGCACTGGAAAGAAGCAACGCATAGGCGCCTTTGGAGAAAATCAAGTCGCGCTCTATCTACAAAATCGTGGTGATGAAATACTTGAACGCAATTGGCGGATCCGCGAAGGCGAAATCGATCTAGTTTCTCTTGGTAGCGATGGGCTTTTCCATTTTATTGAGGTTAAGACGCGCAGTTCTTTGGCCTTTGGCCATCCGCTAGAGGCGATAGATAAGCAGAAAGCTCATCGACTCCAGCGCCTTGCGCTAGCGTGGTTGGCTACTCACGGATGCTTGGGTTGTGATTTCACGATAGATGCTGCAGCTGTTCTTATTGCAAGCGATGGGTCACATAACCTCGATTATCGGAGCGCAATCCTATGAGCATAGGTCGCACCGAGTCCGTTTCACTGTTGGGGCTAACCGGCAGCGTAGTTGAAGTAGAAGTAGATATCGCAGATGGCTTACCAGGATTCGCGCTGTTGGGTCTTCCTGATGCGGCGCTATCTGAATCCCGCGATCGCATACGCGCGGCTCTCATTAATTCGCAAGAACTATGGCCAAATAAAAAAGTCACAGTCTCGCTCTCCCCAGCATGGCTACCCAAGAGCGGATCTGGATTTGATTTATCTATTGCGCTAGCGATGTTAATTGCACAAGGAACTTTGCCACAATCTCCTTTTACCCACACAACTATTCTGGGTGAACTCGCGCTCGACGGAAAAATTCGTTCCGTTAAAGGAGTTTTACCATCTCTCATTGCCGCATATAAATCTGGTGTACAGAGAGCGATAGTGCCAACTGCAAATCGTGCGGAAGCGAAGTTAATGAGCGCTATGGAGATACTGACATTTTCAACCATTCATGAAGTGCTGACATGGGCGCGCACAGGTGTTGCGCCACAACCGCAAGAACTTGATCTGCAACGGACGGATACCGATTCGCTTTTAGATTTTAGTGATGTTGCAGGTCAACAGCGCGCACGAGAAGCTGCAGAGATTGCAGCAAGCGGTGGACACCATTTACTTTTGATTGGGCCACCTGGTGCCGGAAAAACGATGATTGCATCTCGTATACCAACAATCTTGCCTGAGCTTGATCTCGAACAAGCACTTGAAGTCACCGCCGTGCATTCCATTTCCGGTGGTTTAGGTGATCGCTCACCGATGTCGCGACTTGCACCCATCATTTCACCTCATCACACAGCATCACGTGTTGCAATTGTTGGCGGGGGTTCGCACGTGATTAAACCGGGCGCCTGCAGCCTGGCTCATCATGGAGTGCTCTTTATCGACGAGGCTCCTGAATGCGCGATAGGGGTTTTGGATTCGCTACGCCAACCTTTGGAATCAGGAACCATCACGATTACGCGAAGCATAGGAAACATTACCTTTCCGGCACATTTTCTCTTAGTGCTCGCTGCAAACCCTTGCCCTTGCGGAAAATTTATTGGCAGGGGTCGCGCATGTACCTGCACATCACTTCAAGTACGTCGCTATCTAGGAAAGTTATCAGGCCCGCTTATGGATCGAATAGATATGCGGGTAATCGTTGAGCCAGTAGGCAGAGTCGAAATGGCCCAGACTGAACTTGGAGAATCCAGCTCTGTTATTCGCCAACGCGTGATTGCGGCGCGCCAAGCAGCTGCCCAACGTTTTTCCGGTGAGAAATGGAAACTTAATGCGCAAATACCGGCACGCGATCTGCGAAGTACATATAGCCTAGAAAGAGCTGCCATGAATTTCTTGCATGATGAGTTAGATCGGGAACTGATTACTGCTCGAGGGCTACATAAAGTTGCCCGCTTATCATGGACGTTGGCAGATTTGCATGGACACTCGGTACCAACTTTAGATGATGTAAAGCGCGCTTATGCTTTACGAGAAGGCGCTGATTTATGAAAATCGCGCAGATGAGATTGGCTCTCCTTTATTCCCTTGAGCCTGGAAACGTTTTCTGGTCACGGGAAATT
>JACCED011342362.1_pt1 | contig 10527 bp, 8 predicted proteins | sample 7455021 | NCBI WGS metagenome assembly JACCED01 (sample SAMN15323456, study PRJNA562643) | freshwater metagenome | isolation source: river surface water | place: USA:Blue River Watershed | collected 2017-08-19 | reverse complement strand
CGCGGGAGGCACTGTGGGGGGCCTCGGCGCGGTATTAGCGATTACTCCGCCTCAGTTAGGAAGCACAAGTGCGATCAACATCGCCGGTGCACCAATAGCTGGGTCTGACACAACCGCGGTTGCGTCTGCTTCATCATCCTCGTCACAGGCATCGGGCACAACGGCTACCGCAACTAAGGGTGCCAAGCCTGTTGCAACAAAGAAGGCAACAACGGGTGCGACCACGGCTGCTAGTAGTTCGGCATCACCAAAGTCCAGCGCTTCTTCTAGTGCAACCGCTGCGGCAACTCAGGATCCAACGCCGACTCCGGTGAAAACAACAGCTGCACCAACGCCTGTTGCAAAGAGTGGAACATTTACAGGCCCGGCAATCTTTGTTAATTACGGAACTGTTCAAGTGAAAATTACAGTTGTTAATGGTCGAATCACAGATGCGGTTGCGGTGAAAGCTCCTAGCGGCCGCAATGATCGCTACACAAATATGGCTGTCCCGATTTTGAAGAAGCAAACACTGGCTGCACAAAGTGCAAATATTCAAGGCGCTTCAGGTGCTTCCTATACAAGTTATGGCTGGTACACATCGTTGCAGGGGGCGCTCGCTCAAGCAGGCTTGTAAGAATTTTCGCGGCAGATAGGGTTGTGTAATGAATCATCTGCGGCATCAGTTTCCGGTGTGGGGAACGATTGTGGATGTGGATTGTTCTAGCGAGATTGTCAGCGGTGCGGATTTAGATCGCGCCATGGAAACAGTAATTGAGTTTTGCGACAGCGTGGATCGCGATTTTTCTACATACAAAGATGATTCATGGGTGACACGATTGCGTCGCGGAAAGGTAGCGATTGAGGATTGTCCCGATGATGTTATTGAGGTGTGGGATTTATGCGCGCAGGCAAAGTGGTTAAGTGATGGGGCCTTTGATCCGTGGGCGGTTGATGGAGGTTTTGATCCATCGGGTTTAGTAAAGGGTTGGGCTGCCGATAAGGCATCAAGTATTTTGGTTGCGGCAGGTGCACAGCATTGTCAGGTTAATGCCGCTGGCGATCTGTCTTTACGTGGTGGGTGGTTCGATTCGCAAGCTGGGGTTGTAAAGCCTTGGTCGATCGGAGTTGTAAATCCCAACAATCGTGCTGAAATCGTAAAGGTGTATGAAATTACCGATGGCGCGATTGCAACCTCGGGCAGTTATGAGCGAGGTGCGCATATTCATGATCCGCACAGTGGGTTAATTGCGATCGGTGCGCAATCGGCCACTGTTGTCGGTGCTGAGGGCTGGCTGTGTGATGCGATGGCAACAGCGGTCATGGTTGCAGGTCAAGATTGTGCGAAGTGGTTTGGGCAGCCAGAGCTTGCTGGCTATCAGGTTTTCGGGGTCGATCGACATGAACAAACAGGCTGGAGCATCTAAAGTGGCACATGTGAAGAGCAAAGTTTCCAGTTTTGTAGCGCTAGTTATTGGTTTTGTATCAATTGGTCTTGCTCCTGCGTATGCGGTTGATGAACGTGTTATCGATGTTGTTGCAGTGACATGGAATGGCGCAGCTGCACCACGAGGTGATGTTGCAACCGTTGCTGAGGTTATCGATACCGAAGTTAATGATGATTGGAAACGTTTCACCACTATGTATGGTGATACAAAGGATCGCACTATTTCTTTCAGATCTGGCAAGGTTTTAAAGGATCCAATCGAGCTGTTGGGGAAGATGCCCTGCACAGGATCGGCAGCTAGTGAATTTATTAGCGCGATTCGCCCAGAGGCGTATAGCCGTCTAGGAATTTCTGATGATTCAGAGCGCTACTTAGTTGTCGTTGCACCACGTGCGGGATGCATTTGGTCGGGGCGTGCTTTGCTGGGTGATATCGATAAGAAGTTCGGCACACTTGTTTTACATGATTCAGATTCATCCTTTGTTATCTCACACGAATTAGGTCACGCACTTGGTTTGGGACACTCAAACTTTCTAGGCTGCGAAAATAAAGCTAAAGATGGTCCATGGGGAACAAACTGCAAGGCGATTGAATACGGCGGAACTATCGATGCTATGGGAAATGTTGATACCAAATCTCCATTTAATACCTACCATCAATGGCGAATGGGATTTATTGATGATTCACAAATCAAACAAGTCTGGCAATCTGAGGTTGTTAATTTAGCGCCTAGCGATTTTGCAAATGGCGTTAAAGCAATCTTTATTCGCGATGGTAAAGCTGCCTATTGGATTGAGTATCGACGTAAGACAGATGGTGTTGCCTACAAACCAGGGCTTGCGATCTATCGTTTAGATCCTCCGCCGGTATCGGCGATTGTTTCACCCAACCCTGAAGATGGCTCTGGCTTTGAGTTTGCACCTGTTTTGGGCTCAGATGTGTGGATGCTCAACCTCGATGATTATCAGTACAAGACATCTGCCGATCTCAGCGGATCGATGACAGGTTTAACTGCAACAACCTTTTCCGGCGATGTTTCATTAAGCGCAGTTGCATCTGAAACGGGCGCAGTAGTAACGATTACAAAGAAGGCGGATGTAACGCCACCACCGGTTCCTGCCGTTCTCCCTGTTGATCAATGGCGCTCTCCTAACATGACCATCATCAAGCAAGGGTTTGAGGATGCCGACACAGCGATTGCAGCTTTTGAAGGTCAAATCGATGGCGTAGTACAGACACTGAAATCTTCAGATGTTGATGGATGGATGCCGACCTATCTCAGCCCATTTATTGCGCCAAAGACTTTGTATGTCCGAGATCTTCCTGAAGGCAGCTATAACTTTTCAATGCGTGCAATAGATATTGTCGGCAATAAAAGCGACTGGTCTCCGGCGATGAAGGTTGTCATTGACCGCGCAGATCCAGTTGTCACAAACTCATTTGTTGTTAATGGGGTAACACCGACTGATATTTCACTGCAATGGAAGGGCGCTACCGATGCCGGCAGCGGAATTTGCGAGGTCAGTGTTGTTGATGAGATCGGTTTGGTGCTTCAAGCATCAACTATTAAAAACGCGCCAGCTTTAAAGTTAGAAACTGGATCAACCCTCTCTGGAACTGCGCGCGTATTTGATTGCATCGGCAATGGATTATCTGGCGAGCTTTCAGTAACCCACACAATTGCAACCGCTGCAAAGAGCAGCAAAACCGGTAAGTGGAGCGCTGCAACCGCCTTTGGAACGGGAGCGCTGAAGTGCGCTGGTAAGTGCACCGCCTCATTTACTGTCAGTGGTTCACAGGATGTAGTTGTTGGTACAGGCGCTGCAACTGTTGCAATTGCAGGTAAAAATGTGGCAACAATCGTGGATAACAAGAGCGCAAAGCCACGCATTGGCGCAACGATCAATGCCGGATCGAGCAAGAAGATTGTTCGAATTACAGGATCAAACTTTGTTTTGGTTGGTTTGAGTTCAGTGTCGACTACCTTGGGTTCATTGCGTGAATATGATCGCGCACCTGCGATTGTTGATTCATCTTTAACTGATGAGAAGCAGCTCAAACTCTCTAAATTTGGTTTCCGTGCAGAGGATTTCAGTCAAGAGTGGACAGTCCTACCTATGGTCCGCGGAACGACTTTGGAAGATCCAACCTTAGATTTATGTAATGCAAAGTTTGACTCTGAAAGCGGACGTGCAGAGCGCCGACAATTATCGGTTGGAAAGAATCCATCCCCATTTGCTTTCTTGTCATCGGAGGTTGTTCGCTATGCGTCGGTGGATGCCGGCAATACCGCGCTTAAGGAGCTAAAGAAGGTCCTTGAAGATTGCAAGAGTCTTGGTGGGTACAAAGACACGACCGGCAACCTTGTTCCTTATACATTTAGAGCGCTTCCAACGATTCCAAACACTCTTGTCTCTGAAAGCAATCGAGTCTTGGTTCATGCAACGATCGGCAGTGGAGCTGATTCGCGGCAGATGTTGGCCTTTTATCAATTTAATGGTGCGGTCTTTACAGGTCTCTACATCTTGACCGGCTCTGAAACCACATTTACCGAGGCTGAAGTAGCGAAATGGGTCAAGGTTGCAGCCACTATGGCGCAACGATTACAGGGCAAATCTCTTTAAGCAGAGAGAGAGTTGAGCTGTTCAACCTCAGTTGAGCTCAATTCAATAACCTGAACAATCTCCTCAAGCTGCGGAACTGTGCGTGCCGAAGCGATTGGAACACTCACCGTAGGTTGTGAACGCAACCAAGCAAGCGCGATCGCCGAAAGCGGTGCATCGTTATGAGCCTTTGAAATCTCATCCATCGCCGTTAGAACCGCATAATTCTTATCTGTTGCATATTCACGCGCACCAGCTGCACGCTTTGAATCTACTTCGGTAATTCCTGGACGGTACTTTCCAGAAAGGAATCCACGAGCGATTCCATAAAATGGAATGTTAGAGATACCAAGATCTGCAACCGCTGGCGCAAGATCTGTTTCATATGTTTTTCTATCAACTAAGTTATACAGATCCTGAACCGCAATGTATGCAGGCAGATTATTAATCTCGCTGTAGGCGATTGATTCACGTAAACGTGATGCGGTGAAGTTTGAGGCGGCGATGTACCGCACCTTTCCCTGTGCAATTAACTGCGCATAGGCACCAAGAGTTTCCTCCAAGGAAACAGTCGGGTCATCCTCGTGGCTGTAGTACAAATCTATGTAATCGGTTTGCAGACGGTTGAGCGAATCTTCACAAGCGGCGATGATGTTAGCGGCAGATAATCCGCGACGTCGATCCATCTTTGCAACCTTGGTTGCGATCACCATCTCGCTACGATTTCCGCGAGATGCCATCCAATTTCCAATTACAGATTCAGATTCTCCGCCAACATGGCCTTCAACCCACTGGTTGTACATATCTGCGGTATCGACGAAGTTTCCACCGTGGCTGCGATATGCATCCAGAACTAAGTGTGATTCAGCCTCTGAGGCGTTGCCACCAAAGATGTTGGAGCCTAGGCATAGTTCATGAACAACGAGGTCGGATTCTGGAATAGTGATCATGTACGCAGATTAAGGCACAATTGAGCACATGGCGACTACAACTGGAGGCTTTTCAAGTGAGGGGTTAGCCCTTGAGGCCAGAACCCTTGAACTGGAGTCCTTGTCCCATAAAGATGCCGTTGAAATCGGCGAGATCGCCATGGATTTTGGTTTTCAACGCGGGCTTTCTATCGCGGTAGAGGTTCGTTTGAAAGAGTGGATTGTTTTTCACGCATCACTGCCCGGATCAACTGCAGATAATGATTCGTGGATAGCGCGCAAAGCACGAGTTGTTTTAGCTACTGGCAATTCCACAATGTATGAACGTGTTCTTGCAGAGGAGCAAGGAGTTGATTGGTATGCAACCAAGGGGTTGCCAGAAGAAACTCATGCGATCCATGGTGGCGGATTACCATTAAATGTTAAGGGCATGGGATGTGTTGGTATTTTATTGATTAGCGGTTTGCCACAAGTACAAGATCATTTGCTAGGTGTTGAGGTCTTGACAGAATTTTTAGCACGAAAGGGTGAGTTAATTTGAGCATCTGGGTGTGCGGAGAAGTGTTGATCGATATTTTACCAACTGGTCCCGTTGTAGGTGGCGGTCCAGCAAATACCGCTAAAGCTCTTGCACGTTTGGGGCACGATGTTGAATTCATCGATGGCATATCAACCGATGCCTACGGTGTTAGCGCGCGCAAAGAGTTAGAACGGGATGGAGTTGGATTAACCCTCTCATTAGTGAGTGATAAACCAACATGCACAGCTACTGTTACTTTGGATTCTGCAGGTTCTGCGTCCTATCAATTTCTAATCGATGGAACTGCAACCTTTGATTTCAACGATTCCTGGTTGCCAGATCCCGAGCGATTAAAGCCATCGGTGCTGCACATTGGAACCTTGGTAACGATCGTGGAACCGGCATCTTCCACTCTGTATCAATGGGCGATTAAGTGCGCTGAGTTTGCCCCGATTGTTTTTGATCCCAATGTGCGTTCATCTGTTGTGGGAGATCGCGAAAAGTACCGCTCGGCAGTTGAGCAATGGGCAGCTATTTCGAGCGTAATTAAGCTCTCTGATGATGATATTTCTTGGTTATATCCGGATGAGTCAATGGATCAGGTAGCCAAGAGATGGATTGCCGCTGGCTCTTCATTAGTAGTTGTGACGCGAGGCGCTCAAGGAATCATCGGTTACACCGAACATGGCTATGAAGAGGTAGAAGGTGCAAAGGTCACAGTGGTTGACACAGTTGGAGCTGGTGACACAGTCGGTGCAATTTTGGTTGAAGGAATCATTAAGCATTCAGTTAATGGATTACAAGGACAGATTTTAAACGCGGTTCTGCACCGCGCAGCAATTGCAGCAGGAATTACCGTTTCACGTGCAGGTGCTCAACCTCCACGACTGCACGAACTAGTAGAAGCGTTGGATGCATAATGCAATTTATTGATGATGCCGAATTTCAAATCGCAATTGATGATGACAATGGTGCACGAATTACATCGTTGAAATGGCGCGAGATGGAGTTTGCGGTTCCCTTTCGTGGACAGGTTCACACATCTGGTTGGTATTCGATGGCGCCATGGGCGGGACGAATTAAAGAAGGTTTAATCACAAATAGCGCGGGAGAACAGATTCAACTTCCGGCAACTATTGATCCACCACATGCGTTGCATGGTTACGGACTTATATCCTCATGGCAGGAAATTGGTCCAGGTCGTTCATTGCTTCACCTTCCATCTCCATACGGTGATGCAACTGTTGAACAAAAGATTGAGGTCTTGGATGATGCAATTCGCTGGTCGCTTGAATACGAATCCAACGGCTGTGATCTTCCGGCTTGGTTAGGTTTTCATCCCTGGTTTGCACGTGATCTAGAACGTGGGGGCAGTGCCGAAATCGAATTTGATGCAACAGAGATGTTGATTCGCGGAAGTGATGGAATTCCTACAGGAAAGCGCAGCGCTCCGACTCCACCGCCTTGGGATGATGCGTTTACAGGGATTAAAGGCACCCCGGCTGTGGTTTGGGAGGATGTTGCCCGTATTTCTATCGAGTGTGATGCACCGTGGTGGGTTGTTTACAGTGAAGACTCCGATGGTGTGTGTATTGAGCCACAAACCGCACCACCTGATGCACAGAATTTAGGAATTACTGGTGAGAATTACATCGAAGCCCTATTTGTTTTTGAATCTCTTGAATAAATAGATAGTAAAAAAGATAAGATGGCTGCATGATTAATCGCGACCGCTTAGCTCAGCTACGAAAAATTGAAGATGAACGCTTTTTAGCCCTGCACCCAAAGAGTGGTGAAATGTTTAAAGCGGGCCAAAAGAACATGCCAGGTGGAGTTCCCATGTCATGGATGGCTAAGTGGCCAGGCGCGTATCCAATTTTTGTACAAGAGGCTAAAGGTGCTCGTTTCACCGATGTCGATGGAAACACCTATATAGATTTTTGTTTAGGCGACACAGGGTCGATGACAGGCCATTCACCTGATGCAACTGTTGCTGCAATTCGTGAACAAGCAGGTAAGGGAATCACTGCGATGCTTCCTACCGCAGATGCTGCAATAGTTTCCGCAGAGTTGTCTCGTCGCTTTGGCTTACCTCTATGGCAATTTACTGTCTCGGCAACAGATGCAAACCGCCATGTGATTCGCTATAGCCGCATGATCACCGGGCGTTCAAAGATTGTTGTTATTGATCGTTGCTACCACGGATCAGTTGACGAAACCTTTGCAACCTTAGATACATCAGGAAACACGATCTCTCGTGAAGGAAATATTGGTGCGCCAGTAGCGCTTGATCAAACAACCCGCGTTGTTGAATTCAATGACATCGCAGGTATGGAGAAAGCCTTAGCAAGCGGTGATGTTGCAGCGATTTTGATGGAGCCTGCCATGACTAATGTGGGCATTGTTTTGCCAGAGGCTGGTTACCTTGAAGCGGTTCAGGAATTAGCTAAGAAATACGGCGTTATTCTGATTATCGATGAGACTCACACGATCTCCGTGGGTCCTGGCGGTATGACTGCAGATCGCGGATTGAAGCCAGACTTTTTAACGATTGGTAAAGCAATCGGTGGCGGAATCCCAACCGGAACCTTTGGTATGACCCAAGCAATTGCCGATCGGATCAAATCTATGGTCGAGTTAGAGATCATTGATACTGGTGGAGTTGGTGGAACCCTTGCTGGTAATGCTTTGTCTTTAGCTGCAATGCGAGCAACGCTGACCCAAGTGCTAACCCAGGAAAACTTTGATCGCATGATCGATCTTGGAACTCGTTGGTCAGATGGCGTAGATGCTGCGATTGATGAGTTTGATCTGCCATGGACTTGTAATCGTCTAGGAGCACGTGGTGAGTACATGTTTGGCAAGGTAGCTCCAGTAACTGGTGCGGATGCAAACAATGCGGGAGATTTTGAGTTAGAGCAGTTCATTCACCTACGCATGTTGAATGATGGATTCTTAATTACACCATTTCACAATATGGCGTTGATGTGTCCAGATACAACTGCAGCTGATGTGGATGCCCACACAAAGGCATTCCACAAGATGTGTGGGGATTTAATAAGTTCATAATAAAACAAAGGCCACCAACTTTCGCTGGTGGCCTTTGTTTCGTGAATGTGTATTAGCTGATTTTTGGTTGCTTGAAACGAACAGCTAACTTGTTATAGAGAGCCTTCAGATCTGCCACCTGCTTTGTCAGCGCTGTTACTCGCGCAGTCAAAGTTGCAAGAGCCTTGTCCTGTGCAGCCTTGTCAGCAGCGCGAGCTGCCTTCTCATCTGCAAGAGCCTTGTCAGCAGCAGCCTTTTCAGAAGCACGTGCAGCCTTTTCAGCAGCTAGTGCAGCATCAGCTGTTGCCTTTTCAGCAGCGCGTGAAGCCTTTTCTGTTGCCATCAAAGCATCAGCTGTTGTCTTGTCTGCAGCACGTGCAGCAACTGCTGCAGCTGCAGCTGCATCAGCTGCTGTCTTGTCAGCAGCGCGAGCTGCCTTCTCATCAGCAAGAGCCTTATCGCTTGCAGCCTTTTCAGTTGCGCGAGCTGCCTTCTCTGCTGTTAAAGCTGCTTTTTCAGCAGCAAGTGCTGCAGCGGCTGTTGCAATCTCGCCATTTGCATCAATGACATCGATGAATGTTGAGATCGCCTTTACAGCTGGATCAAAACCAATGACATCTACCGCTGGGATTGAGACTGAAAGTGCGCTCTTTCCTGGCGTAGAAGGGTATGTAAGAGTGAACTCTGAAACTCCATCAGCGTTTGATGCGCTTGCGGTAGTGGCAGTTAAGTTAATTGGTGTGATTGTTGGACTTACACCTGCAACTGCATTTCCGAACACATCTGAAACCTTAACGGTTTGCTTCACAAGAGTAGATGTGAATGGCTTTGCATTTGGTGTGTAAACGATTGTGTATGCAGGACCTGCTGTTCCGCGTACATAGTATGTGTATGTGCTTCCACCATTAGAAATGGTGATAGTTCCAAGTGCTGTGGAACGTGTGTAAGCGAAAAACTCTGAAGTTGTTCCAGTTCCAACGTTGTAGCTAGCTGAAGTTACGCCAGCGTTGCTCTTAACTGGATTAAGAGATGTTGAAAGTGAAGAGACAATAAATGCGTTGGTCGCTGCAACGGTAACTGTTGAACCTGTGTCAACACCGGTCAGGCTGAAGCGAACTGCATCAACTGCATCGATCGAGTTATCTGATGGAACAGTCACGCTAGCTGGTGTTGTTGAAACACTAGCTGTCGAGATGACAACGCCATTGATGCTCAATGCGATCGTTGGAGCGGCGTTAGCTGGACTTGCTCCAATTAGCGACAACAAGAGTCCGCCCGCCAGTAATGATGAGATTAATGACTTTCTTGAAACAGACATGCCTTACTCCATTCAAAAGGTAAACCTGGGGTACTTCCCAGACCTTCTAACCCTAGCCGCGCGCTTACTCTGGCCTTGGATCAACACACTATGACCATGATTGGGACCGCTCACACCTTCCTAATGTAATTAGGTGCATTTACGATTAGGGAATGAAACGGCCGCTGATTGCCTTAATCGCAATAGCTTTGTTTGCATCTCCTCTCAGCGCGGTCGCCGCGGTCAAGGCTGGAGATCCTTGCAAGAAGGTCGGAAGCACAGCAACTGCAAACGGTAAGAAATTTACCTGTGTGAAGTCTGGGAAAAAGCTTGTTTGGAATAAAGGGGTTGCGGTTGCCAAACCAAAACCTGCACCGGTCGTGACACCAACGCCAACTCCAACACCAACACCTACGCCGACACCAACACCTACGCCGACTCCAACACCAACAAGTAAGCCATTTATACCTTGGAGCACGGATGTGACAGGAAGAGAAATAAATGATGCGGCGCAAAAGAGTTTCCGGGATTGGGCAAGAGACCAGGCTACAAAGACTCTTAATCATCAATTCATTATTCAGGAAGGTGTTTACCCAAATAGAGCTAAAGCTTTGGCGGCTGCGGACTCGTTAGGATCTCAATTATTCAGCCAATTTTTTTCAACCAAATCTGTAACGGTGATTGGTAAAAGTGAAGATTGGGTT
>JACCED010371985.1_pt1 | contig 10528 bp, 7 predicted proteins | sample 7455021 | NCBI WGS metagenome assembly JACCED01 (sample SAMN15323456, study PRJNA562643) | freshwater metagenome | isolation source: river surface water | place: USA:Blue River Watershed | collected 2017-08-19 | reverse complement strand
TTATTTTCAAAAAATAAATCTCTTGTTTTACTTGTATTCATACTTAAAATATTAAAACCAGATATCACTCGATATACTGTAAATAAAAAAAAAGCAAATTTTAGTCTCATTTATGAAGTTTAACTATTAACAAATTTATTAATTTTTTTACTAGATTATAATTTTTATCATTAAGATTTTTATATATTAGGACTTTATTAGGAAATAATTTTAATCATAAGCATTATATTTACTATATAACCTTTTATAGTAATATTCTTCGAATACTTTATCTAATAAATAATTTAGTAAAGGCATTACAACTAAACCACTGCAAAATCCAATTATAAACTCTATCATATTTTATTTTATATATAAAAATTTTAATATTATTAATAAATAAACAGAAAATGTCTAAAACTTATCAACCCAAATCATTAAGAAATTTATCTTTAACTACCATTTCTAGAATGAGAACTCCATTAAATTTATTACCAGAAGAATATTCACAAAGACAAAATATTAGTACATTTAAAAAAGAATTAATAAGAAAAAAATATGATAAAAATTATATTCAATTTTTATATGATTTGAAAACAATAATAGAAGATCAAAAAAATTTTAAACCAAGTAGAGATGGAAGACTAAAACTACCTTTTAATATTCCAAAAAATTTTTTACCAAATAACTACGATATAGCATATGTTTTATATTATGAATGTTTAATTAGATCAACAGATAGAAAATTTAAAAAATATTTATCAGAACAACAAGATTTGAATCTCAGTTCTGTCCCCTTTGAATTTGGAATATATTTACAAAAAAAAGTTTTAGAAGAAAATAATACTTCGTTTATTAGTAATTATATAGATGAAAATACAATTAAAACTTTACATAATTATCCTCGGTATACATTAGATGTATATAGACCTATAAATAACATTATATGCGATAAAATTTTGAAAGAAGAGACTATTTTATATCCTAAATTTAAAGAAGCATTAAAAACTAATAATAGTAAAGAATTAGTTAAATTTAGATATTTTGTTAATACATTGGGAAAAATTGCGGTATTAAAAGACGATCTAACTACATTTCTAAAAATTAAGGATTATTATGTTGATAAATATGAAGATAATTATCAATTATTTGAAACTTATGAAAAAGAATTAAAACAAAATTTAAAAAATAAACTTAAATCACAATTACAAAGTAAAGTCAAATCTAAAAGAAATTCTACAAAATCTAAAAGATCTAAATTAAGAGCTAATGCAGAATCTTTTGTACCTGCTTCACAAAGATCTAAATCATCTATGTCTATTTCTAATTAGAGTTTAATTCATCATAATACAATTGAATAATTTCAATGGTTTTATCAGTTTCATTTTTTATCCAATAATCTACTTGAGTTTTTAGATTATTTAATCTTTCATTCCATTTCTTATTATTATTTACTTTTAATGCACCTGTCTTTTTGGTTATTGAAAAGCAAGATGGAATTGTTTTACTATCTTGGTCGAAATATTTATCGGGATTGAAGCGGATAAATACTAATGGTCTATGATTGATATCTTGTGATAATTCCATAAGTCTTTTGTTTTCACAAGAACAATCATAACTTTGGTGTTGGTTCTCGTCTACTTCAACTATAATTACTTGATAACCTAAGTCTAAATAAATATCTGGTCTTCTTTTACTACAACCATTTTCGATTATCTTATCAAATTTCCAACTTAAATCTGGAAATTCGTTTCTAATATAATCTACTACTAATCTCTCTTTTGTTTTAAAATTTCTTACTATTGGACTATCTGGAAATAAGTTACCATAACAATAGGCACAATAACCTTCATAATTAGAAATACAATTGGGCCTCTTATCACATAATGGAGCTTTACATTTTATATGTATTACATCAAACATTTCAGGAGTTTTACAATTATTACAATGAGTTGGTTTTCCAAAAAATAAACCAAAAGAAGGTATACTTAAACCACATATACATTTTTTACTTATTACATTAATCATATCATTAGTTTTACAATCTCCACAATGAGTAGCTTTTTCTCCTTCTAATCCAAATAGGGGTTGTTTAATATTACATTTAATACATTTTTTACTTATTACATTAATCATATCATTAGTTTTACAATCTCCACAATGAGTAGCTTTTTCTCCTTCTAATCCAAAATTTGGTTTTTTTATCTTACAATTAATACATTTTTTACTTACAATATCAATCATATCATTAGTTTTACAATCTCCACAATGAGTAGCTTTTTCTCCCTCTAATCCAAAAGAAGGAATTTTAATATTACATAAAACACATTTTTTACTTACAACATTAATCATATTATTAGTTTTACAATCACCACAATGAGTAGCTTTTTCTCCTTCAAATCCAAAAAGAGACTGTTTAATATTACATTTAATACATTTTTTACTTATTACATTAATCATATCATTAGTTTTACAATCTCCACAATGAGTAGCTTTTTCTCCTTCTAATCCAAATAGGGATTGTTTAATATTACATTCAATACATTTTTTATTATTAACATCAATCATATCATTAGTTTTACAATCTCCACAATGAGTAGCTTTTTCTCCTTCTAATCCAAAATTAGGTCTTTTAATATTACACTTAATACATTTTTTACTTATAACATCAATCATATCATTAGTTTTACAATCTCCACAATGAGTAGCTACTTCTCCCTCTAATCCAAAATAAGCTCTTTTATTATTACATTTAAAACATTTTTTACTTACAACATTAATCATATCATTAGTTTTACAATCCCTGCAATGAGTGGCTTTTTCTCCTTCAAATCCAAAAACAGGTTGTTTAATATGACATTTAACACATTTTTTCTTTTTAATATAAGACATATTATTCAATTTATGAGTTTTACAAAATTCTAATTTACCATTTGGAAATCCATAAGAAGCATCTTTTTTACAGTTAACTTCTTTACAAATAGTCATTTTATAATTATAATTTATAAATAATATATTCTTATATTATTATCAAATTTTATATTTTTAATTTATATATGCTAATTTTTGTTGTATATTAGATCCCACTGAATTACCTATATTATTTAATATATGCCTTATACCACCATATCCATTTAAATAAACTGTATATGGATTTTGTATTACAATACCTGATTTTTGTGGAGCAATAATTGCTGAATTTACTATTACTTCATTATCTCTAAAAAAACTATAGATTCCAGCTGCTATTAATAGGTGTTTTTCAATATTATTATGTATTTTATAAGCACAATAATTTTTATCCCCATAATTTTCTTGGTCAACCTCATATGGTAATTCTGATTGAAAAAATGCAACGAAGCCATTATTTCCGTACCATTCTACTAAATTTTTTAAAGCATGTTCTGCAAATAATCCATAAGCAAAAACATTATTACCAAATACTTCTAGACAAGTATCGACTATACATTCTCCTGATTTAACTAAATGATATTTTTCATTAGGTAGTGCTTCTTCATTAGGCATTAACTTTATATGATCTCCTTTCCAGGTCCAGATGTTGTCCATCACAACATTATCAGAGTAAATTTTCATTATTGTTTGAACTGATACATTTATATTTTCACATACTCTAATAAAGATATCAGATAAAACACAAGATATATTAGTTTCTGAAATAATCCCTGTAGAATTTTCTATAGTGTTATCGCCTAATTGAATAATACAACTATTTTCAAAAACATCAATTTCCGAAGCTTCTAGCATTAAACCAGCAATTCTAACATCTGTTAAGTAATTTTCAACTTTAATACAAGGTTTACCTGTAGAACAAGCTTTTAATGTTGCTAGTCCTATTCCTAATAAAACTTGTTTATTATGTTTTACTACTAATGTTTCAGTTAAATTGTAAATACCAGGAGTAAAACAAATATGATAACCATCATCTAATTTATCTTGAATAGTTTTGCTTGTATCAATTTCTACTCTGGTTACGTAAATGTATTCAAAAGGAATAGTTTTACAATTATTAATAGTATGATCTATACCTACTGTATTTGATTTAACTTTTGGTATTTGAAGATTATATTTTCCATTATTATCAATTATTATAAAAGGCTTTTCTGCTATTATAGGTGTTTCTGTTATAGTACTTACTGCTAAATCCGGATTGGGATTAGAAATACTTCTACCAGAACTAGGAGGGGCTCCAATACATCCAGAATAAACAACAGACCAGGCGCAACCATCAGGTTTTGTGTTAAATTCACAATTTCTAAAACAGAATTGTTGCTGCGATCCTATTTGAAGTTGTTTGTTAACTTTTACTTGGGACATGAATCCTCCAGATGCGTACAATCCGTGTTCATGTAATAGTAAATCTCCATTTACTTCAATGCGTCTTATAGGAGCGGCTTGTGAAACTGCCCACATAGTATTTTCTGTATGAATATTTTCCATACTTTTCCAAAATGTATCTAGACTCCCAGACCCATGAGGATCCATACATGGCGAATAGGGACCTTTTTTACCCACAAATTGAGTATCAGATACTTGTTCACCCAATCCTAATACTTGTACATAGTATCCTACAATAAAATCAACATCATAAGTTCCTGGTTTAAATAATAAAGCAACACGTTTTTCACTAAAATGCCCACTTTTATCTTGTAAATCCAAGGTAGCTTTATCAATTCTTTCTTTAATATCAGTATCTGTATCTGAAAAAACTAAAACTGAATCAGGCCATACAGGAGGATTAGCCAACATATTTTTTAATAAATAGGTGATATTTTTGTAAATTACTCAAATTATTTTTTTTCTAATATATATATAAACTTATACAAAATGAATAATAATATTGAAGCTGATAATAAAATATTACCTCCTGATAATAAAGTTGTTGCTACTGCCAAAAAAGTTAGAAATGATTTCCAAGAATTTGCCTTTACTAATAAATTTATTGCAGGATGTATTGGAGTTTCAATCGGTTTAGGAACTAAAGATTATATCCAAAATGTTTTAAATAAAGTTATTTTACCTTTACTTTATAAAATAGGACAACTCTTATTCAATCGTAGAATTTATAGTATATTTGCACCTTACCATACAATAATAAATTTTGTTGGAGAATTATTGTGGGATACTGCATCTTGGATTATTTTAATATTATTAACTTTTGTTATATTAGAATATGTTTTGAATAGAAAAATATTAGGATTAAAGAATGTTTTACCACCCGAAGAAGAAGTTAAATTTCTTAAAGCAAAAAAAGAAGCACAAAAAAAAAGTATTATAATACCTAATGATGACGAAATTGTTGAATTAAAACAAAAAGAAGAAGCAGAAAAAGAAGAGAAAGATTCTTTGTATTCTACTAGTTCTTTATTAAAAGTAAATTCGAATATATTTAAAATTCCGCACTATAATAAAGAAGTTGTTAAAACTAATATTGAATCATTTCCTACAGGATTATATAAATAACTTATTTCTCTTTCGTTAATTTATTTTTCTAATTTAATTTATAATTTTATAAATAAATTATTTAAAGCATTATTATTTAATATTTTAAAATGAAATTTAATTTCTTTAAAAAAAATACAGAAATAGAAAATTTGAAAAAAAACTTCGAAAATTTATCTAATGATTTAAATACATTAAAAAGGGAATTTAATACTTTTAAATTATCCGAAAAAAAAATTGAATCTTTAGAAAATAACATTACTGAAAATAAAAATAATATTCAGAATATGATTAGATTTAACCAAGAAATTGATAATAATTGTATTAAATTAACAAATGATATTCACCAATTAGAAAAAGATATCCTAACATATCATAAAAATAAACAAATAGAAGAATCCATTAACAGAGAATGCAATGTTTCTTAATTATTTTCTATTTGTAGTTTTCTTAGGTTTTTTTGGTAGTTTTTTTTGGTAGTTTTTTTTATTACCACCTCCTTGTTGTGCTTGTTGATCTCCTACAACTGGAGATCCAAATCGGTTGTCTCGCGGACTATTATTAGTTTTAGGTTGTTGACCTCTTCTTACTCTTCTTACTCTTCCTATCCATCCTGTAACTGTGTTTCCAAAACTTTTGTACCCGGGTCTTGCTTCTTGTACTGAAGATGGTGCTGAAGATGGTGCTGAAGATGATGCTGAAGATTGTGCTCTAGATTGTTGTGAAGTTGCACCTTTTCTCTCATCTTTTCTCTTTTGTCTAACTTTATTTATTGAAGAAAATAAACTTGGATCAATTTCTTTCAAATATTTATCTTTTTCTTGTTTTCTATTCTTATATCTCTCCCAATTCTCCTTATCCTCAAAATCTCCTTCAGTTGCAGAATTAGACACATTTAGATAGGATATACTCTGGGGGTTTTCCTTAAGTCTAACCTCATTCTCAGTAGACTGCTCGGTTAATTTATTGAATTTCTCATCTACACCATTAATTATTCTATCTCTAAATGCCTTATTTTTAAAATATAATACAGTACATTCGTTAACTTTACGATCTGATAATACATTAGATACAAAACTAGTTTTTTTCTCGCTTTTAGCAAATAATGCCTTTGTTAATAAACTAAATAATGTATATATATCAGAAAAATCATCCTCACTTGGAGTCGGTAATTTATATTTCTTTGTTTTTCCACTAAAATGTTTAGTTAAATATTTTAATAAAGTAAAATTATTCATTATTTTAGCTTTAATAAGTTGATTTTCAGGATTATTCGTGTCTTTATAATTACATAAATCTTTAGATTTATTATGGAGAATATAAAATTGCTTGACTAAATCATAAATATTATCAAATTTATTTTTTAATTCTATAGATGCATTTTGCATTGGTTTTAACGAGGATACTTGACTACTCTTAGGTACTAATTCTTGTAAAGTATTAGTAGTACTTGCAATAGCTTTAGCATTAGTTTTATCATAGTTCTCAACTATAGATATAAATTTATCTCTATGTGCTTTGATACTTTCTAAACTAGTTTTAGAAACTTTATCATTTAAATCGTATAATTCTAATAAAGATCTAAATAAATCATATTTCATGCTATCCATTTCAGTAATAATCTCATTACAATTATTAAAAGTTAAACCTAATATATATAATGTCATAGTTTTCCATTTTTTAGTTTTTTCGTTATCACCTATTTTATTTATTTTTAGTGCATTTCGTAGAACTCTTCTTGGGGAAATTGTTATTGTATGATCTTTATTTATATAATCTTCTATACCTTGTATAATACCTTTAACAAATTCACTATTAATTATGCTTTTCATTAAAGCACCTAATTTCATTAATGCAAAGCCTAAACTTCCTATTAATAATAGTATTGTTAAACCAATTGCTCCTAATGGTATACCAATTGCTACAAACCATCTAGGTTTACCAGATAAAGGTTGTAAAAGTCTTTTTAATATACCATCTTGCATATTATTAAATTCTACATTTTCTGTTACAAAATTTTTTGCAGAAGTATATAATCCACATATAACAGAACCTAACTGTCTAAAACCTAAATTAGATACACCGAATATTCTCATTATGGAACCAATTAAAAGTAATTCTCGTTGTTTACCTTCCCATTTTAAATCATACTCCTTTAATAATTCTTCTAAATTTTGTGGTGTTAACTCAAGACAACCTAATTCTATTGTATCATTTTTACCAGTTATTATTCCTTTATTAACAGATTTTTTTAAAATTAATCCGATTATAGTACCTAATAAAATTGGATCTTCGTAAGGATCTTCTAGACTTTTTTCACCATATTTTTTGTTTTTACAATTTCCTGTTTTTTTCATATATTTTTCAGGATTAAAAAATATTTTATTATATGCTATATAAATTTCTTTTACTAATTTAGGGCCTTCATTTGTTTTATTTAATGGAAATAAATTATAAGAATATGCTCGCATAACCTCTATTATAATTACTTTAATTGTTGTCATTCGAATTTGATCGTCGCTAATTAAAGACTTCCAATTTCTCAATCCAAATGCATCATCTGTAAATTTAGTTTCATAGATTTCATTGAGTAATTGTTTACAATTATAATCTAAATCTTGCAAATCTTGAGATTTATCGCCTTTATATTCTCTTCCTGTTGCTTCGTTTTTTATAAATGTATCTCTTATTTGTAAATATGCATCTTCATTAAATGAATTCTTCTCTAAGGTTTTGCTTTTTTTTTTTGCGTTACTAGTATTTGTACCAAATATATTTTCTGCAATTGATTGAGCTCTATTATCCCCCGGTAATCCTTTTGCATTTACTCTTTGTATAGCTGCTTTTCTCGTAGAATTATTTGTAAGTCTTTGATTATTTCCGATTAAACCTGCTTCTGAATTTTTAATAGTAAGATCACGTACAGAGATATCTAAATTTTCTAATGCTAATTTATATTTTGTCTCTGTTTCTATAATTTTAACCTTTATTTCTTGTTTTTTAACATTATTATTCTCATTTTGTCGCTCCTCAATATAATTTTTTTTTGCTTTTACTAATTCTAAAGCTGCTTTTGCTACTAATATTCTATTTTTCTCGACTTTCTTTTCTAGAGTATTTGAGGGTTGTATTCCTAAATTTACATTATTGTTAGGAATTTCATCCTGTAATTTTTTTTCCATTTCTTCTAATATGTATAAATTTTCCTGCTTACCCATAGCTCTATTTGAATTGACGTTAACCATTTTTAATAATGTTTTACTAAAATTTTTATCATTTAATAATTCAGGATCTACTTCTATAGATCCTTGAGTTGATGATGCTGATGTTCTTTGACTCGGATTTGCTGGTGGACCTGCATTTGCTGATGTTCTTTGACTCGGATTTGCTGGTAGACCTGCATTTGCTGCTGTTGCTGCTGTTGCTGATCCTTGACCTCGACCTTGATTTGCTACAGCAGCTGCTATATTATCTCCAGATCCTGGTCTTAAATTTTGAGGATCACCACCATACATTTTTTTAGATTTTCTAGTTTTCTTAACTGATGTTGATTTTTTAAAATGTTTTGTCATTTAATTTTATTAAATATAATATTTTTTTTATTAATTAATTTTTAATTTGATCAATTTCTAAAAAAAAATTAAATATAAAGATTTTTATTTACAAAGTTGTAAAAAATCAGTTATATCTTTCATATTATTTTTCTTTATATATAATTTATTTAAATAAGGATCAAATAAAATCTTCTTTACTTCTTTTTCCTTAAGAGTTGTTAATTTTGTCTCAATTTTTTTAGAATCATTTTTATCATCCATTTTAAGATTTTTTTCTATATTATCAAAATAATTTTCGCCTAATTTAAACCCTGGTAGTTTTTCAATAATTAAACTATATAATTGTTGAATTGGTTTCATAATCTGATTAGTAATATAAAATTCATAATCTATATGTAATTTATTTTTTCTAATATAATCTGGATCTTCTACTTTATCACCCTGTAATAATTTTTCTCCTCTTTTCTCCTTCTTATTAATATATACAAATGGAACTCTATCATTAATTTGAGGAGCAGAACCTTTATCTCTTAAAGCCATTCTATCTGCTAAAACCTTATGTACAATTTTATCAGGAATCTTATATTGACCTTTTAAAGTTTTTGTTATAATAAAGTCTTCTAATGGATATTTTTCATCTAATATATCACGAATACAAGTATGAAAATATTTTAAAGATTCATTTATATCATTTGTTTTTAAAATAATATCTATTAAACCACCATAAACAATTTTAGAAATTTGTGCTGAATCTCGTCTTTTTAATGATAACCCCATTACCTTTCTATAATATTTCTCTGGATCATTTTCATATAAATTTCCTACATATCTCTTTTTAGAAAATATAATAAAGGGAAATAGGCATTTTTCGTACTCCAAGACATGAGGTGGTTTTAATAATTTCTGAAAACCATCACTAACTGCCTCACCTAATTCAATTGCTTTTCTTAAAATCTCAGTTTTATCTGTTAAACCATATTTATTTTTAATATTAAAGGAAATAAATAGGGAATCCGTTTGCAGAAGGGAAATATTTCCAACACCACTATTAAACCTCCCTGTTACAGTTTCGATATCATATACATATTTATTATCTTCAATCTCAATTTTATCTATAATATTATTTTGTGTAATAAATGTTCTATTATCTCTTGAATAAGTACCTAATCTATAAATATCTAATTTATCATTTCTTGATAAAACTTTTAATTTATAACCTAAACTTGTTCCTAATAAATATAATTGTTGTGCTGTAGATTTATTTTTTGTTGTTATTTCAATTTTATTATAAATATTATTCCAATTTTTATCTGTAGAATATAATTCCTTTCCATTATTACTTTTTGTTGATTTTGTTCCATCTGCTTCATAATAACCATCAAAGAATGCTTTTCTAATACTATATGGAGCATTTAATATTAATTCTGGAACTTTCTTTTGTTTTAAATCATCATACATTAATTTTCTATATTTTTGTACCATATATCTAAGAGATCCTGTTGGTACTAATTTATATACTCCACTAGATTTCATAG
>JACCED011699798.1_pt1 | contig 10529 bp, 10 predicted proteins | sample 7455021 | NCBI WGS metagenome assembly JACCED01 (sample SAMN15323456, study PRJNA562643) | freshwater metagenome | isolation source: river surface water | place: USA:Blue River Watershed | collected 2017-08-19 | reverse complement strand
GTGGAACCGTTTCGCTTCCTAACGGAACTGGAAAGACCGCACGCGTAATCGTATTTGCAACAGGTGCCGCTGCAGACGCCGCACGTGCCGCAGGTGCCGACGAGGTAGGTGGCGACGAACTCATTGAGAAGGTTGCTGCTGGCTGGACCGCATTCGACTCGGCTGTATCAACCCCTGAACTAATGGGTAAGGTTGGTCGCTTGGGTAAGGTACTTGGTCCTCGTAACCTAATGCCAAACCCTAAAACCGGAACCGTAACCCCAGACGTTGCCAAGGCAGTGACTGACATCAAGGGTGGAAAGATCGAGTTCCGAATCGACAAGCAGTCGAACCTACACTTCATCATCGGCAAGGCTTCGTTCACCGCAAAGCAGCTAGGCGAAAACCTAGAGGCAGCGCTAGACGAAGTTGCTCGTCTTAAGCCATCAAGCTCAAAGGGTCGCTACATCATTAAGGGTGCAGTTTCGACAACCTTTGGTCCTGGTATCCCTCTAGACACCAACGTCACCAAGATCGACGCGTAACAACACTTTCGAGTAAAGGGATCGGGGTTTCCCCGGTCCCTTTCTCATCGGAAACTTTTTACATAGGCTTATTGCCTGCTGAACTTTTAGAAGTAACGAAAGGTCGGGATATTGTCACAGCACGCTTTTGGCGCAGCAACTTTGCTAGACCCTAAAGACCCAATGGGACTGCGCACCAGCGCACCACTTTTAGACGCGTGGATTCGTGACATGGAGACCGACCGCTCTCCTTTCCAAATACCTGGCCACAAAGGCCGTAACGACCTCACCGGTACCGTCGTCGATGGCGATATCCCGGTGCTCCCGGGCAACCATCCGCACCGAATTTCCCCGAGCCTAATTCTCGAGGCCGAGGCGCTAGCCGCCAAGCTCTGGGGTGCCGACCTCTGCCGCTTTGGCGTGAATGGTTCATCCGGTTCAAATCATGCTGCAGTAATGGCGGTTGCCGGGCCGGGCGACAAAGTAATTGTTTCCAGAACCCTGCATAAGTCTGTGCTTGTGGGTTTGGTTTACGCCGGTGTCGTTCCCATCTGGATTCGCCCCGAGATTAATCCGGCTACCGGTTTACCGGAATATCTACCTTCGACACGTCTTGCCGAAACGCTAAAACAGCACCCCGATGCCAAAGCGGTTTTGATTGGCGAGCCTTCATACGTAGGCACGATGTCAAACATTCCTCGCCTTGCCAAAGTAACTCACGAATATGGAATTCCACTAGTAGTTGATGCGGCTTGGGCGGCACATTACGGTTTTCATGCGGAGCTTCCTAATCATCCGCTTGCCGAGGGAGCCGACATCGTTGTGACTTCAGCACACAAGACATTGCCAAGTTATTCGCAGGCGAGTTTCGTTTTGGTGAACTCGCAATATGTTGATCTTGCTCGCTTCAACAAAATGTTTGATTCAACCCAGACCACGTCGATGTCTGGTCGAATACTAGCTTCAATTGATGCCGCCCGCGCACTGCTCGAGCGTCACGGTGAGGAACTTATCGGTCCAGTTATAGAGGCAACTGAAAAGGGTCGCGCAACTTTGCGTGCGGCAGGTATCGATGTTATCGATGGAGAGTACATAGATCCGCTCAAACTGGTGATTTTGCTTTCAAGTTGCGGGGCAGACGGAAACAAAATCGAGGCCGATTTGCTAGCTGCAAACATCGATGTCGAAATGGCAAACCGCGATTTGATTATTCCGATGATTACCTTTGCTGACACTCCAGATCGCATAGACGACTTAATTCGCAGAATCATTGAATCGGTAGACGAATATCGCGGTGCCCCTCGGCCAATCGAAATACTTCCGGCATTCTCGATTGAACCCGAGGTAGTGGTGACACCGCGCGAAGCCTTCTTCTCGGGATACGAAGTGGTCGATTCGAAAGACGCCGTTGGGCGAGTTTCGGCGGAGATGATTTGCCCATACCCACCGGGAGTGCCAGTGCTCAGCCCAGGCGAGCGCATCACCGAGGCAGCCCTCGGGGCCCTGTTCCAGGCCCGAGACATAGGGGTTCGTATCGCATTTGTGGCAGATCCGACCCTCAAAACTTTGAAGGTTCTGCCTGCCTAACTAGGCTTAGACGGTTATGTACGCAAGACACATTGTTGTGGTCGAGAACGAAGCTTTGCTCCGAGACCTAATTGGAAAAACCCTAGAGGTTGCCGGCTTTACGGTGAGTACTGCAGCTAACGCTGCCGATGCTCGCAGAGCATGCCTGGCCAATGACCCAGATGGACTCGTGGTTGATATCGAGCTGGGCCCTGGTCCAGATGGATTCGACTTTGCAACTGCAATAACAAAAGATAATCCAGAGGTTGCGATTGTATTTCTGACCAACCTGCCAGATCCTCGTCACGCCGGGCGCGATTCAAAAGTAATTGGTAAGCACACCGCTTACCTGCGTAAGTCTGAGTTGATTGATTCGAATCAGTTGGTTGACGCACTTAATGCGGTGCTAACTGATCAAATATCTGCGGAACACCGTCACGATTTAAATCCGAATCGACCGTTTGCCAAATTGTCCAAAAAGCAACTTGAGGTTATGCAACAAATTGCAGATGGCTTGACTAACCAGCAAATTTCAGAGGCTCGGGGTACATCGGTGCGTGCTGTTGAAGGCATGGTTAGTCGAATTTTTGAGCAGCTTGGCATAGATGTACACGCCAGCGGAAATGCTCGCGTAGAAGCAACCAAGAAATTCTTGATTGCAACTCGCCCCGGTGAGTAACCATGGCGAATAAATTGAAAAACAGCGAACCTCGTTTTGGTCGCTATTACCTTCAGTTTTCCAACAACCTAGCTTTTTCCAATAAGACATTAGTTATTGCTGGGCTTCCACTAATTGCGACAAATCTAACTTTGGATTATGGGCGCACACGGGGCACACTCTTCGATTGGTTCATCGTTTCGTTTATCGGCTACGTTGCATTGGTTTTGGTATGTCTTGTAGCAAGAGAGATATTCAGTCGATTTGAAGTTCCAAAACCTTTGTATTTGCCAACCTATTGGCTGATCGGACTTTTTCGCGGGGCAGGTATTTATTTAGCCGGCACCGGAATGGGGATCATTGACCAATCAGAGTTACGCTATCGACTTTTAGGATCAGCCACTTATGTGTTCTGTGTGATTCCAATCGCCACCATCCTGGTATCCAATTTCAATCGAGCCAATAGCACGATTACGGCTCTTCAAGCTCAAACCCTGCGCCGCACCAAGCGCTTGAACTCGATGAAGGTTGAAATTGCAGAGCAGAAAGCTGAGATTGCCGGCCGAGTAAGCGGATTGCTAATGCCGGTGATTACCGAGCTAATGCAGAGGGTGAACGCCGCTAGGACAAGCGATATTGGCAAGCAAATTACTGCCTTGCGCAACACAGTAGACAACGTAGTGCGGCCATTGAGCCAGTCGGTTGCCCAAGGCGGTAATCAACTTTCTGACCCCCAGATCGAGTTGAATCGTGCAAGTTTGCTTGCCCGCTTGAATCCGAAAACGAAGCTAGATGTAGGGCAACTTTTTCTACCTGGGCTGTCCACGTTTTTACTCACCCTAATGTGTTCATCTCCGATTCTTACTTTTGGCGGGCTCCAAACCGGTTCACTGATACTGGCGACGATTGCTGTTTCCACTTATGGTGTACTTCGGATTTTCAAACGAATATTTAGAAACTCTAAGCTTCGAGCAATTCCAGCGGCACTTTTAGAAATGTCGGCCTACGCACTGGCCACCCTGATTGTGACTTTGGTGATTGCCATTGAGAATCCCAGTCTGTTAGAAATTTCAACTGTTCGCTTGGCGAGTCTGAACCTTATTTTTGCTTTTGTATTCTTTTTGGCACAGAGCAGGTATCAGTTACTGCAGCAGTCTTCGCAGTCATTAGAAGAAGTCAACCGCGAACTCGAACTGTTGAATGCTCAAGCCAAGCAGGAACTTTGGATTAACCGTCGCCGAATTGCAACCGTTTTGCATGGGCCGGTACAAGCCGCTCTCTATGCATCTGCCATTCGTCTCTCGCAGACCAAGCGCCCCAGCAAGAAATTATTGCAAGAAGTGAATCTAGATTTGGGTGAAGCCCTTGATGCACTAAGTTTTAGGCAAACTGAAGTCACTTCAATTCGAACCGTGTTTAGAGAAATAGTAGATGTATGGTCTGGCGTTTGCGATATCTACTTCAACGTGCCAAAAAATATCTACGACATAACCAAACGTTCTCCGAACGTGGCTGAGTCTTTTGTTGAAATTATCCGAGAAGCTACTTCCAATGCAATTAAGCACGGTGGGGCTACTGAAATTGAAGTGAGCGCTGTTTTATCTGATGGAATCATCAAACTTGAGGTAATCAACAACGGGAAGCCCCCAACTAAAAAAGAAGCCAGCACCGGCTACGGCACGCAGATTTTGAACGAACTCGCGCTTAACTGGAATGTCAAAACTTCGGAGGACAATAAAACAGTATTCACCGCCGACATTGTTGCGAGCGCCTAGAGTTGGCGCACCTGCCTGGGTTCACTGCCTCGGTAGTCGTTAGCTACAGCCCCAACAATAATCAGCACTCCGGCTAGTGCGATTGCCACACCCCCGGTGAACTGAGGGTCGGCAACCAGAGTGGCCACCGCCTCTGCTTCAGTTTGCGAGTCGATTCCAGTTTGAGGAATGTAATTTAGGCCAACAAACTCCACGATTATTCCAAGCGCCACTAGGGCAACCGAGGAAATTTTTGGCTTGGCCTTGGTGTCTCCCTTGGGGCGCATGAAAATCGTCACCACTGCCGTAATTAGGTAGCTCAGGATTGCGAAGAAAAAGAAGAGCCCGAAACTGTACCCCTTGCTTTTCGCGGTTCTGCCAATTACTAGGGCGGATGACACGGTAAGCACCAGAAGGAAGCCAAGGGTGAGCAGCAGTGTTGTGTTTAAGTCCATGTGCTAATTCTCGCCTAATCTGAAGACTTTAAATATCGGCAAGAACCGAATTTAGATCAGCTAGAGTAGGCGGCTCGCAACCGGCCCGCTCGCAGGTGATTGATGCTGCAACTGCAGCCACACGAACCATGTCGCGAAGTTCTTCATCGCTCACATTGGCTAGGCGATCGAATGGGTCGGTACCCAGGGCATCAACATCACTCAATTGGCCAAGCAGATTGGCACAGAACGTATCGCCGGCACCAACTGTATCTACAACGTTGATTGATCTAGTTGGTACGTCGATTCGCACTCCGCCACGACGGTAAATAGAAGTACCATCGGCACCGCGCGTTACCAAAACCAATCGGTCGGTATCTGCAATCCAATCTGCGACTATGCCATCAACCGAGGATCCCTCGGGCAAGTCATAAAGCCAATTGATGTCTTCGTCCGACGCTTTGATCACGTGTGAAATCGTATTCAATCGTTCAACCCGAACACGTTCCGTCTCCTGATTGAAGCCAAGCGCTGGTCGCATGTTTATGTCGTGTGAAATGGTTACCGAATTTTGCTCAAAGTGTTCGCGAGCCCAAGCTTCAATGACTCTGCTCGATGGCTGCATTGCCATGGTGAGGCAGCCAAATTGAATTGCGGTGGCGTGAAGATTTTCGAAATCTGAGTTGGTCGGAAGTTCCTCCGGAGTCCAGCCCCAGTCTGCTGTGTCTTTCACATAGAACGTGTATGAGGGCACCCCTGCGGAATTCATTTTGACCACTGCAAGAGTGGTGAGCTCATCCGCCTCAATTGAATAGTCGAGGTGCACTCCGTTGGAAGCCAAACGTTCTCGGATGGATTGACCAAAACTGTCGCGGCTAATGCGTCCAAGAAATTGATGCCTGGTGCCGCGACGAGCCAAGGCAAGCGCTACATTCGCATTTGCCCCACCAACCACGGCATTGAACGATCCAGGTTGGTACCGGTTTTCAATTAGGTCGATAAGAGCTTCGCCAATCACCAAAATCATGGGGTCAGTTTATTGGGGCTGGGCGTATGGTTGAAGCATGAAGCGAATTCCGTTGCCAAATCGTGCTATTGCCCTCCCGCTAATCGGCTTAGTTTTTACCTGGGCCTTATTCATGGTCGGCAATTATGTGTCGATGGCCACTGTGCGCGGCTATGACAATGAGCCAAACCCTAGTATTTATGTTTACTTAGCCGCGCTTGCGGTGGCTGCGGTGAGTTCGCTCATCGGGCAGATTTGGGCAGTAGAGGCGCACAGTAAATCTGATGGCGGTGGCCTTGAGCGTGCCGCGCATCGATTCACCAACCTAACCATCGTTATTAGCTTGGCTGCACTGGTTATTTTTGTCTTCGGAAACTTCATGGGATCTTTCAACTCAAGCAACGACAACAATTCGCTGATTGAAAATCTCATTTGGATCTACGCACCGATTATCCTTGCCACCGGTTTGGTGATTTTCGTGGTGCTTCGAGCTTTCGTCTTTCAGCGTGATGGCAACCAAGAAAAGGGTGAAGGCAAACCACGCATGAGTGACCAGCAGAAGGCGCTCGCTCTCGGCTATGCGATTCCAATTTTGACCACAGCCTTTGCAATCATTTTGGGTCTCGCCATTTACCAAATCACACGAACCAATCTGCAGATCTGGGTCTGGGTAATCATCATCGCGATTGTCGGCTACGGAGTTGTGATGGGCACATACTTCTCATCCAAGGCAAAGTCGGCTCGTACAGCTCCACCTAAGCCAAAAACCGCGCTCGCAGCCGGCGCAGCCAACCTAAACTTTGTGCTCTCCGTAGTTTTCGGCGGAGTGGTAACCATCATGGCTTTCGTTTTCGGAAACGAGGCCATGAGCAAACTACAAAAGTGGCCAACCTACGTGAGTCCGGATGAAACCGGTCCGGTGTACCCAACCCTCGAAAGCCCAACCTGGAAGTGGCTTATTGAAGACTTGGCGCCTGCCAAAGTACTACTTTTACTAGCCGTGGTTGGCGTTTACCTTTCAATCACCGAACGCCACCGCAAGCGAGAGACCACCGTTTGAAGTTTTACGCATCAGCGCTGTTGTTTGACAACGATGGCGTACTTGTAGATTCGCACGCGGCGGCCGCAGCTGCTTGGAAAAAATGGTGTAGCAAATATGCGCCACACATCAATTGGGACACTGACGACAACGCCGGCATGCGCGCAGAAGACAAAGTGCGCGAATGGATTGCTAGCCCGGATCTTTTCCAAGAAGCGAACGACTACATCAACGCCCTCGAGCAGGATTCGGCAAATGAAACGCAGCCTCTACCGGGCGCAGTTGAACTCACCACAAGCACTGACCCCAAATTCTGGACAATCTGCACCAGTGCCAATGCCAACCTGGGTCGCGCTCGCATCGCGGCAGCAGGTATTCCCGTGCCACCTCAGTTAGTCACCGGTGACGACGTCAAACGTGGCAAACCGCACCCCGACCCTTATCTGCTCGGAGCAGAAAAACTCGGCTTTGCACCAGAAGATTGCGTCGTCTTTGAGGATGCAATCGCCGGGGCTCAAGCGGCCGAAGCTGCTGGAGTCGGGCTAATCGTTGGGGTAGGCGAACTCGCACTCAACGGATTGGCAGATATTGTGGTGAAAGATCTAACGGGAATAACATTCGACGGAGAATTGCTTTATATTCCAGATAAGAATCGATTGAGGTAAAAATGAGCGAAATCAAATTTTACGGAGCCGACTGGTGTAGTGATTGCCGCCGTTCAAAGTCACTTCTAAATACGCTCGGAGTTGACTACGACATGAAAGATGTTGAACAGCACCCAGAATTGGCCACCGAAGCCGAGCAAATCGCGGGCCGTAAGAACATCCCAGTGGTGCAGTTTGCTGATGGCAAGTTTTTAGTGGAACCAAGCGACGCGGAACTTCACGCCGAACTCACAATTCGCAATTTAATTCCCGCTAAATAGTCCTAGGTATTTCGGGCTATCCAAGTTAGGCTTGAAGTAATCGGAAAGATCCGATGGTAGTCGTTTGCAGTGCATCCACCAGTTCCTAGAACTTATTTAGATGTACCAGTCTGAACCCTCAATCCCCACTACTCCTGGGTTTTATGTGGTCTAGCGCAGTTCGGCTAGACACATAACTGAATGAGGAAAAAATGCCAAAATTTGGCAATTCAAACGCGCGCGCCGGAAAAGGCGCTCCAAAATCTGCTAATTCGAGCAAGTCTCGCTCAGCGGGGTCTCAGCGTAGCTTCGACTCCGCTCCGAGCTCGCGCGCCAAAGCCACCCACCGCAAGGGATCAGCCGAGGCTGCGCCTAGCACGGGTCGCAAACCTGTAGGGAAATACAGCAAAACTGACCGCAATTCTGCGCCAACTCGCACAGGATCACGTTCAAATTCGAATGAAACCCGCAGTTACTCTCGTGGCGACTCAGGTCGACCTTCAGAATCACGCAATTCAAGATTCGCAGCAGATGCTCCAGCCGGCCGCAAGCCACGTCACTCAAGTGATGCAAGCAAGTCGTCTTCTAGAAACTCGCATAACCGCGAGTTTCCCAAGCGCAGCTTCGACTCCGCTCGGAGCTCGCGCTTTGAATCAGATTCGCGTCCAGCTCGCGGTTCACGTTTCGAATCAGACTCACGCGGTGGCGACAAAAGACGTGACTGGTCTCCAGAAAAGCCACAGCGTTCATCGCGTTTTGCTAGCGACTCAAGTGACTCGCGCAAGTCTTCTTCTAGAAACTCGCATAACCGCGAGTTTCCCCAGCGCAGCTTTGACTCTTCTCGGAGCTCGCGCGATGAGCGTCCAAAGAGAAACTTTGAAAACGGGCGACCTGACCGCAGCGACCGAGTAGCACGCGACCGTGATCGCAATCGTTCTTTTGAAGGAGCTCGCAGTTCAAACCCAAACAAGAAAGCATTCTTCGAAGATCAGAAACTTGAGCGTTTGCAAAGTGTTGATCAGAGCACAGTTGAACTTGCCGGAAGTTTTGCCGATATGGAACTTCACCCGAAACTTGTTGCTGCACTTTCAGCAATGGGAGCAGATAATCCATTCCCGATTCAGGCCGCAACTATTCCTGCCGCAATCGGCGGAATGGATGTTCTAGGTCGCGGAAAGACTGGCTCAGGAAAAACTGTTGCGTTCACTATTCCGGTGATTGCAAAGTTAATCGCTGCAGGTTCACAGCCTCGCAAAGCTGGAAAGCCACGCGCTTTGATTCTTGCTCCAACCCGTGAGCTTGCAGATCAGATTGACCGCACCGCTCACGCGCTTGCCAAGTCAGTTGGATTTTTCACCGCCTGCATCTACGGAGGTGTGCCACAGCGTCGTCAGGAAAACATGATGAGCCGCGGAACCGACATCGTGGTAGCAACCCCTGGACGCCTTGAAGACCTTATGGCACAAGGCATCGTGGACCTAAGCGAAGTCGAGACCATTGTCATCGACGAAGCCGACCACATGTGCGACCTCGGCTTCATCGAGCCGGTTAAGCGCATCATGCGTGCCACCGGTGACTCACAAAAACTTTTGTTCTCTGCAACTTTGGATAAAGAAGTTGACGCATTGGTTAAGGAATTCCTTCCTGCGCCTTTCGTTTACGAAGTTCCAAACGAAGAAGAGGATGTTGCAAACATCACTCACCGAGTATTCACTGTTGATGCAGAAGATCGTTCGCAAGTATTGCTTCGTCTTGTGCAGGGTGAAGGAAAGAGTTTGATTTTTGCTCGCACCAAAATGACTGCAGAGCGTTTGAGTGAATCTCTAACTGCAGCCGGTGTTCCTGCCGCACGTTTGCATGGTGACCTAAACCAGAATCAACGTAACCGAAACCTCGAGCGTTTCACGAAGGGACACGTTCGCGTTCTCGTGGCCACCGATGTTGCCGCTCGTGGAATTCACGTTGATGATGTTGCGCTTGTGATTCAGGTTGATCCACCAGAGGAATACAAAACTTAGCTCCACCGCGCAGGACGAACTGGTCGTGCCGGCAAGGAAGGTACTGTGATCACTTTGATTCCACGCAACCGTCGTCGTCGCATGGAAGAAATGCTCGACCGCGCAGAGCGTGACGGAATCTTCACCGAAGTTCGCCCAGCGAATCCAATTCTTGAAGAACTAGCCAGACCAATTGCTCCACCACCAGCACAAGAAGTCCTCGACTTCGGTGACTCACGCGGTGGCAACGGTGGCGGCGGACGCGGTCGCGGATCTCGCGACGGCGGACGTGGCGGACGCGATGGCGGACGTGGCGGAGACCGACCTCGTGGAGGACGTTCAGCCAGCGAAGCTCGCGGCGGAAACCGTGGCGGCTACGGTAAGCGCGATGGTGGCTCGGCTAGACCTAACCGCCCTGGCAAAAACGCGCGAGCTCGCGACAACGCCTAGTTCCAAAAACTTGGAAAACCTCCCCCAAAGCGTTAGGGGAGGTTTTTCATCTTTATGGGGTTGCGCGAACCCAGACCCAGCGCCTAGACTGGGACTTAGCCAAAGACCGCCGGTTTCGGGGCAAGGCAAAATCCGCGAGAAATCAACGATTCAGCCATGTTCTGACGAAGGAAACAATTGTTTCGGCCCGCGTAGGTGTGTGAAGTTTCGCCCTTTCG
>JACCED011612512.1_pt1 | contig 10529 bp, 13 predicted proteins | sample 7455021 | NCBI WGS metagenome assembly JACCED01 (sample SAMN15323456, study PRJNA562643) | freshwater metagenome | isolation source: river surface water | place: USA:Blue River Watershed | collected 2017-08-19 | reverse complement strand
TTAAACTAAATATTAGTTTGTCATTTAATTTTGATTTTTCTAGTAATTTTGTTTCTCCATTTTCATTTATTTCTAGAAATTCGACTTCTTGATTATAATTATCGAATTGTCCTTTTTTAATAAATAAAGCTTTTGTTTTTATTCCTGTATTTGTAAATAATCCACCAGAAATATTAATAACTTTTAATAATTGACAATTATCTAATATATATTTACGAATATTTATATTATTGTTTGATGTCATTAATTCACCATCTGGAAGAATTATACATGCTATGCCATTTTCTTTTAATGAATAAATAATAAGTTGAATAAATAATACAGTTCCTATATTAGAATTAATAGGATAAATATCTTTAAATTCAATATTTTTATTTCCTTTAAATCCATCTTTATTAGTGATTTTAGCTTTAAAATTATCAAATAATTCGATTAAGTCTTTATATTTATTTTTAGTGCCAAATGGAGGATTAATAATTATAATATCAAATTTATCTTCATCATTATTAAATAAATAAGGATTTTCAACTAATGAATTACATCTGATAATATTTGAATTATATTGATTTGTAGCTAACATTAAAGAAGCACTGCCAAATTTTACAGTATCTCTTTCAATGTCACAACCATAAATTTTAGATGGATTTATTTTATCTTTACAATATCCATAAGTATAACATAATAATCCACCAGTTCCCATACATAAATCGCATAAACTTAAATCAGTTCCATCTTTATTTAAAATTAAGTCTTTAAATCCACATTCATTTAATAGTGATTTAATAATAATTCTTGGTGTGAAAAATTGTCCTAATTCTTTTGAATTAACTTTACCCTGATATTTAAGGAAACTTTCATGAATATCGCCATTTTTCATAAAGAAATCGTCAATAAATTCATCAGTAATTTTAAATTTACAAATGATTTTAATAAGTTCTTTAATATCATATTCATTAGGAGTATTAAAATTTGCATCTTCGGTAATATAAATATTATCAAATAATTTAGCCATAAAATCAGTTATAAAATTAGACCAAATATTTTTAATATCAGGTTCTTTTAATAGATTATTAATATCATAAATAAATGATTTATATTTATCTAATTTTTCCTGTTTAATTAAACATTTATATCGTACATTAGTATCATTTATAACTGATAATAAATAAGAATTATTTTTAGATATCAGAATATTAAATATTTTCATAATTAAAACTCGCATTATATCATTCTGAGCCTTAGAACCTACAATACCAGAACTTTTATATAAATAATTATGTGCTATTTTTATAATCAAATCAATATCAGTTGTTTCATTAATTATATTATCTTCATCATTATTAATAAATCCTAATTTCTTTAGATTTGCAATAATTGTTTTTTTTGACATTGGTTTTTTTGCTTTTGTTAAATAATTGATATCTTTAGATTTGCAATATTCAATTAATTCTTCTAGTGATTTATTAGTTAAATCAGTCATATATGTATAATAAATTTCATATAAATATTAAATCAATTTTTATGAAAACAAAAAAGATATTTAAAGATAATTTGAAAATGTCTTTAAATTAATATTGATGTTTTTATCATATAATTAAATCTTGAAACTATAATAATTATCAATTTTATCTTTTATAATATTCGGTTATTTAATTGATATCATTAGTACTAATGCCATTTTCTTGAATATTAGTATCAAAAACATTAAAATTAATGTCATTATTTTTATTATTCTTGGCGATTTTATGTCTCTTTAAATTAGAAATCCTATTAGTTTTATATTTGCAAAATTCACAAAAAATAATAGAACGAGACATTATATAAATGATGTATATTTTTAATGTTTTATGTCTCTTTTTTATACCCTCTCTTTAAAAAATTTTAAATTTAACTTTTTGAATTATCGAATATCTTTTTTCCGCCAGTTTATTTGACTAAAAAATGATATTATTGAATTAAATTAATTTTAATGTTTATAAATACAATAAAACTACTTATATTATTAAGTAAATTAATTATAAATATATCATTTGAAACATTAAATATTATAATTGATATAATAGAAATAATCCAAAAATTTAAGTTTAATAAAATAAATAAAAAACCATTAATAACTAATAATCATTATATAGTAAATATAGTTTTATCTAGATTGGATTTTATGCCATCAAATATTAATATTGAAACTATAAATAATAAGCTTTTTATTAAATGTCATAATTATTCAAATACTATATTTGATAATAATGATGTAAATGAATTACTTAATTATAAACAATCACCAATATATATAAGAGGAAATATTGGAATAAATGCACATTATTATAATGAAATTATCGATAAAATTGCTTGTTATAGTCATATATTATTTATAAAAATAAATTATGCTGATATTATAATTAACTTAGAAACAAAAACTTATGAAATTATAAATATTAAATTTAATATCAGAAAACCAACATTTGATACATCTAATTTATTTAGACAATTGATTAATAATATCAATAATCCCGATTATAAATTTAAAGTTGAATATGATATTAAAAGTTATAGTAAATCATATAGTGATATTAAAAATAATATATATGATTTAGATAAATTAAAAATTATTTTTACGAATAATAAACAAGATATTATTATTTATCCTACTAATCGTCATATAAATGGAGGTGAAAATATGGAATTGAATATTAATGTTGATACTAAACCAACTGTTAGCAATCAAATAAAAAGAACAGGAATAACAGGAATATTTATTATAAATAATTTAAATATTTCATAAGTAATTATAAATATATGAATAATTCAATTAAAGATATACGAAATAATGAAGAAACATCAAGAGCTGGTAATAAATGGACTATTGAAGAAGATGAACAATTAAAACAAGAAATTATTGATAATAAATCATATGATGAAATATCAATATTACATAAAAGAACAATAACAGGTATAAAATCTAGAGTTATTAGTATTATTATATATCCTGAATACAAAAAAGAAAATATTGACGAATTAGCTGCTAAATATAATATTGAAAAAAATTTAATTAAAAAATATACATATAAATTTGAATGTGCAAATAATAATAACCCAGAAAAAGTTGATAAAATTGAAAATAAATTAATTATATTAGAACAAAAATTAGATTATATTATTAGTATTTTAACCAAAAATATTTAAAGAAAAATTATTATATAATAAATAAAATGTTTATATATAGATATATATTTGCATCATCAGGATTAGGCGGATTGATGGGAATATATAATACTCATAATGCGTATGTTCTTAGAGATGTAAATAATAAAAAAAATGTAAATAAGATGTTAATAGGAGAAAGAATACCAATTATTTTTACAAATATTGTGACAGGTCCTTATATTATGCCATTTCGTATTTTCGATATTATGAATCAAATAGAGATTAAATATAGAAAAGATGATATAAATAATTATTTTGATAATAATAATAAAAAAACAAAAAGATTAATTGAATATTATTTAAATTAAATTTATTTTTATGAAAATGGCAAAAAATTAATTTTGCCATTTTTGCGATTTGGTTTTACAAGAACTTTCGAACAGAATTATAGACATCACGTCCATAATTATGAAGAATCACGGCCAACATTTCAATTTTTTTGTTATATTCGATGTATCTATTAAAATACTCGATTATATCCGTAGATTCCATGAAATAATATTCATTCAATAAATCAACAGGATATATAATATGGTCATTATTATAGTATATGTAAAATTTCTTCATGAATTTATAAATTTTATTAATACTAGTTGACCGTTTGGGTTCTGCAGCATTTAGTGGATTTCTATGAGAAGATTTTTCAAGAGGAATAACTTTATAATCATTAGTCAAATAAAGATTTTTCCAATAACGAATAGTAGAAACACCATATACAGGCTTATTATCAACTATTTCAACATCAATTTTCGTTGAATCTTTAGTTAATAATAATGATATCAAATAATATTCGAAAAATTCGCGATAATACATCAATTGTGAAAATGTTAATATAACAGATTTATTATTAAATATTACTTTAATAAAATTATTGAACTTTATGAAAGTAATATTTAAAGGTTCTCTGTTATAATGAACATAAATACAGCTGATAGTAGGCATAATAATATTTGATTCACCTTTATATTGAATAAAAATATTTATAATAATAATTATTCATTTTTAAAAAATTTTAATTTTAATTTAAAACAAATAAATTTTAATACAAGAATAAATATCATATCCATAATTGTGTAAAATATTTGATAATATTTCTATTTTCTTGTTATATTCCCTATATTTTTTTATATACTCGGCTATATCATTTGTTTGATAAGAATAATATTCATAAAATACATAAATTGGATTAATAATATATCCTTCATTATACAAATTATAAAAAATACGCATAAATTTATTAATTTTCTTTAGACTAGTTGAACGTTTGGGTTCTTGAGTATTTAAGAGATTTTTATTAAATTTTTTTTTGAAATAAACAGTTTTATAAGATAATGTTAAATAAAAATTCTTCCAGTATTTTAAAGTAGAAATACCATAAATAATTTTATTATCAACAACATCAATATCTATTTTCGAGATATCTTCAGTTAATAGTAATGATAATAAATAGATTTGAAATAATCTATAATTTGATATTAACTGTCTAAAATTTAAAATAACTGATTTATTATTTAATATAACTTTAATAAAACTTCTAAATTTAATAAAAATAATATTTATATGTCCTTCAATATGATTTGTAATAAAAAAACAACTTATTGAAGTTGTCATTTATTTATAGATTTAAAGATTTAAAATCAAATCTTTATATAGTTTTAATGAAATTGTAGATATCGTAAGTTTCGTTTAAATAATATTCTTGAAATAGATACATTGGGTTTATATCAATAATATCAATAATGCTATTGAACATCCACATAAATTTATTAATTTTCTTTGAACTTGTTGACCGTTTTGGTTCTTTGGCATTTAATGGATTTTTATAATATCTTTTTTCTAATATAACAATATCATAAGAATCATTAAGACAATTATTATTTAGACATTTTATAGTGGAAATGCCATAAATAATTTTATTATTAATAATCTGAATATTAATATTTAATGTATTTTCAGTTAAAATTAAAGATAATAAATAAATTTGGAATAATTCATAATTTGATATTAACTGGTTGAATGTTAAAATAACTGATTTACTATTAAATATAACTTTAATATAATTAACAAATTTTATAAATGTTATATTTATTGACTTATTTTTATAATACATATAAAAACAGCTTACGGAATTAGCCATTAATTATTATTTTTATATTATTTTTTGAATCATTTTTTAAAGAATTCTATTTATTCTGAAAAACAGATAGAATTTAAGAAAAAAAATTAATAAAATTGTCTATATTTATAAAAACATGAAATACTGAAATCATTTGGAAATAAATATTTATCAAATAATAAATATAAATTTTTCATATAATCATTATGGTCTTTTAAAATAATTAAATATTTTAAATATGAATTGCCATTATAATTATTGAGATTATTTAATTTAGTATTTAAATAATAATTCATAAATATTTTAGAATCTATATAATTATTTAAAACACTTATATATAATCTTGTTTTATTTTCCTCTAATGGTAAAAAATTAATAGCATAACTAATTTTATTATTAATAGACCCCTTCAAATAATATGGATATTTATAAAAAAATCTATGTTCTGCATTAAATAATGTTTCTTTGAATAAAAATTTATTTTTTCGATGTTTAACCATTAATTTATTATTACTATAAACAAACTCTAAAATAACATTAACTAAATTAACATCTATATCAATATGATAAATATCTGTTTTATTATTTCCCTTAAAATTTGATGGCGGATTTTTACTATAACTTTTATAACTCCACCATAATAATCCATTCTTAGAAATAACTTTACCTACTCCATCACTTTGATTATATGCTGTTAAATGATTTGGACAATGCAAACAACCATTATTAATAAGTCCATTATCCAATTTTGCCCCTAAATGTTTACAAATATTAATTGTAGAAACAGGCGTATTATTATAATCATACCATAAAACCATAGGCAATTTACCAATATTAAAAATATAAGGTTTATTTCTATCAATCTGACTATCTATTCCGATTGGATGCCATTCTCTCACAAATTGTGGGAGAATAAATGCATTAATCGTCGAAAATAGTAAATTAAGAATGATAAATTTTTTAATCATTAAAAATTATATAAAAATAAACCTTTATATCATTTATTAAAAGTTGAATGTTTAATGAGTGTATACAAGAATTAAAATCGCATAAACGGATAATAGTTATAGGAGATTTGCATGGAGATATTAGACGATTTAAAAATATTTTAATAGATGCAAAAATAATAAATGATAATTTAGAATGGATAGCGGAACCACCAGAAACAATAATAGTTCAATTAGGAGACCAGATAGATAGTTTAAATAGAATGAATAATGAAAATTGGGAAAAATTAAAAGATTATGAAATGATTTATTTTACAGAACATTTAAATTTAATAGCTCGTGCTAAAGGTGGATATTGTATATCATTAATAGGAAATCATGAGTTAATGAATGTTATTGGCGATTTTTCATATGTATCTGAAAATAGTAGTACTGAATTAAGAAAGAATTTATTTAAACCAAAAGGAACACTTGCAATGATATTAGCTAAAAGACCTCTGGTATTTAAAATAGGGGATTTATTATTTTGTCATGCAAAATTTAATATTAATCATTTAAATTTATTGAAATCTTATAATAAAAATATTAGATACATTAACCAAATATGGAAAAAATATTTGGAAAACGAAAAAATAAACATAGAAGATAAAGATATTATTGATAATATTATTATCGGTCCTAATGGTATATTATGGAATAGACACGACAATAATAAACAAGAAACAGAATTATTATTTAAAGAATTGGGGATAACATACATGTTTTTAGGTCATACATTACATGAAAAAATTATTTTAAAAGATAATCAAATTTGGTATTGTGATACTGGTATATCACGTGCATTTGGTAAAAAGAATTATCAATATTTGGATATTAAAGAATATCAAATTAATATTCAAACTATTTATGAAAATGATTAATCATCATCTTCAATAAACAAAATTTTATTATTTTTCTTTTTATCTATCAATGATGATTTCTTATTATTTTTATTATTATCTTTATTGTTATTCTTATTATCTTTGTTATTAGTAATCTTATCTTCCTTTTTAATTTTATTAATTTTTTCATTGTCATTGTCATTGATATTGTCATTATCATTGTCATTATCATTGTCATCATCATCATTTATAAAACTGCATTTTTTATTATCATTTTTTTCGTCTTCAGATATTATCAATTCATTATCAATATATGTATTAATTTTATAACCATTATTTTTATAATAATTAATTCTTTTATTTCCTTTGAATCTGAATAAAGAAAAATTATCATAAATATCTATACATAATGGCGTGTATTTACGTTCTGATTTTTTTTCTCTCAATATTCTTCCCACAGATTGTTGAATATCACCAATTGGACTTGCTAAAATTACGGTATTTAAAGTTGGTATATTTAATCCTTCGCTACTCATTTGATATGTTGCAAGAATAATTTGTTTAGTTGCAGATATATCTAAATCAGACATTTTCATTCCTCCTATGTAATATCCATAAGATGCAATATCATTATTTTTAATTAATTGTTCTAAATCTTTTAATTGGTTTTTTCTTTCTGATAATATTAAAATCTTTCTTTCAGGTTCATTATTCAACACTTCTTTTAATAAATTAATTATAAAAATTGTTCTTGGCATATAACTACAAATATTATTAATCATTGATACAATATTTGGTGTTCCATTATACATCAATTTAACATAACTATAATCTAAGTCATGTACATAATATTTATGTAAATTAACAATCATATTACATTCATCATTATCTGTTTTGATTTTATAAACAGATTTCCCCAAATACCATTCAAAAACTTTTCGTAATCCATCTTTTCTATTTAAAGTCGCCGATAAACCTAGTGTGATGCGAATATTCATTTTTCTAAATGCTTTCGAAAATACTTCAGATGCGATATGATGGCATTCGTCAATAATTACTAATCCGAAATCACTAAAAATAGAACTATCGTAATCTCTTAATGCTAATGATTGTAAAGTTGCAATAACAATATCTTTATTTTCTACATCAACTGTATTTTGTTTAATCTTTCCAATTTTTGCGTTAGGAACAAATAATTTAACACTATTAATAAATTGTTCATTTAAAAAATCTTTATGTGAAATAAATAAAGTTTTCTTTTTAAAATAACAAGCAATATAAATTGCCATAATTGTTTTACCGAATCCACATGGAACACTTATAATTCCGCCTAATTTCTTTTTATTAATAACATTATCTATATACGCATCTACTGGTGCCTGCTGAATATCTCGCAATTTACCATTAAATATTAAATTAGGACAATCAATACCATAACTTAATTTATCATCTAATGGAAAACCAAATTTTTCAATACCATAACATTTAGGAACATATAATTTAGTTTCGCTTTCAAGATATATAGGATATTCTTTTATAGCAGAAAAAGAATTAGTAAAAACTTTAGGACTAATTAACAATTCTTTTTTTATTTTATTTATTAAATCTTCATTTTTATCATTTTTAATAATAACATAACCTCTGTTATTTAAAGAAGTAATAATATTCATTTTATCAATATTTAATATAGATTTATTTTTTATATGTAATTTATAAATAGATGGTTAAAAATTTTATTAGAGTATTATTAATTTTGATTTTAATTTTTGTTGTTTTGGTCGATTTTGATTTACCTATAATCATAAATACTCCAATAAATCAATTATTTATTGCTATAATTGTATTATTCTTAATATTAACAGTTGATGAGATTATCGGATTTTTAACTGGTTTAATATTCTTAATTATTTATTTTAAATATTATCAAAAAAAGATGAATCAAACTTCTAAAACTTCTCAAACTTCCCAACCTTCATTATTAGGAGTTGCACCAAGTTCAACTTCTCATTTTACTTCTTCACCTTCATTATATTCAACTACATCAAGTCCTAATGAAAATTCATCTTTATCATCTATACTAAATTTTTTCACCGGAGATACCAAACCAAAACCATATTCTAATCAACCTGAAATTCCTGAACATTATATTCAAGATAATAAAAATGATAATTGTACGTTAATTCCTTATGTCTCAACAGAATTATTAAAAGCGGCTCAAAACAATATTTATAATGAAGAAAATTATAATACTGAAATAAAACAAGATGGCAATTTTTATGGAATTCAAGGTTTAAATTCTGATAATATTCATTATAGCGCATTTGATAATTCTTTTAATACTTACACTACATTATAAAACATCATTACATATAATATTATAAATATTAATCCTAATTTAATAAAATAATTATAATTATCAAATATTATTGATAAATTCTGTGGTAATTTACTTAATATAGTTGTATAAATATATGGATTAGTTACTAATGCTATTATTATACATATTATAAATACTTTAACTAATAATTCATTGTCAATATTAAATTCTTTACTTTTATTATTTAACTTTTGTGCTGTTAATTGCTGTTGTTGTAATTGCTGTTGTTGTAATTGCTGTTGTTGTAATTGCTGTTGTTGTAATTGCTGTTGTTGCAATTGCTGTTGTTGTAATTGCTGTTGTTGTAATTGCTGTTGTTGATAATTAATCTGATAATTATTTGATTGTGTTGTTTGGTCAGATAAAGATAATTCTTTTTCAAATTCACTTAAAACGTCTTTAACTATAGGGTCATCATTCATATCTTCTGTAGTAGGTAATCCATTTGTTTTTAGTGGTATTTTATCTATAGTCGTAAGCATTATATTATTTGATGGTTTACCTGTTGTTGTCATGTGTTTTTATATTATTATAATTTATATATATAATAATAAATCTTACGCAAATAATTTATTCATAAATGTGGGTTCTTCGATTTGATTAGATGCTTTATAATTTTCTTTATTTACTTCTAATGCACTTTTATTACATGGTGCATCTACTATTTTATATTTATAACAAACATCATTTAATTTAAAGGTTTTATTTACAACTTCTTCATATTTTGGTGCAAAATATAATATACAATTTTCTTTACATACTCTGCTGAATAATAATGCTAATGATAATCCAAATAAAGCACTAATAAAAATTTGACCGTATTTATTATAAAATAATCTATCAATTATATATTGAGCTTTCATTATCTATTTTAAAGTTAGTTTTTAAATTATAGGTTGTTCTATCGTATTTGCCGTACATTTAACTTCTTCAGCTGTATATTTATAACAAGTATCATTATCATTATGTTTATAAACAATAGTATTTGCATTATACGGTGTTGG
>JACCED010526761.1_pt1 | contig 10531 bp, 9 predicted proteins | sample 7455021 | NCBI WGS metagenome assembly JACCED01 (sample SAMN15323456, study PRJNA562643) | freshwater metagenome | isolation source: river surface water | place: USA:Blue River Watershed | collected 2017-08-19 | reverse complement strand
CTCCCAGGGCTTCCAGCTCATGCGCGAGGCGCAGAACGAATACAAGTGGAAGCTCAACTTCGGCGAGATCGCCCAGATCTGGCGCGGCGGCTGCATCATCCGCGCCCGCTTCCTCCAGAAGATCACCGAGGCCTTCGGCAAGAAGCCTCGCCTGGCCAACCTCCTCCTCGACCCGTACTTCAAGAAGACGGTCAAGAAGGCGCAGAAGAACTGGCGCAAGGTCATCGCCCTCGCGGTGAAGCACGGCATCCCGGTGCCGACCCTCGGTTCGGCGCTCTCGTACTTCGACTCGTATCGCACCGAAGACCTCCCGCAGAACCTGCTCCAGGGTCAGCGCGACTTCTTCGGCGCCCACACCTACGAACGCAAGGACAAGCCCCGCGGCGAGTTCTTCCACATCGACTGGCCGGATCCCAAGCGCCCGCAGATCAAGGCCTGAGCGCCACGGTCGGAAACAGGAAGGGCGTCCGTCAGGACGCCCTTCTTCTTCGGCGGATCACTGCGCGGCCCAACCGCCGCCCGTGGCCGCGGCCAAGCGCACGGCGACCTGCCGGCGTTCCCACACGACCATCGAGAGCGTGCGCGCGGCCAAGGCTTCGTCGCGGCGGGCGAGCGTGAGCTCGGTCTCGTCGGCGAGGCCGGCCTGCCGGCGGGCTTCGGCGTTGGCGAGGCGGGAGCGCACGGCGGCGAGCACGCGGGCGGTGAGCTCTTCCTGCTGCGCGAGCTCGCGGAGATCGGCGAGGGCGTCCTCGACCTCGCGGAAGGCGCCGAGCACGGCCTTGGTCCATTCGGCCGCGGAGCCGTCGATCCGCGCGCGCGCGGCCTCGAGGTTCGCTTCGCGGCGACCGGCGTCGAAGATCGGAAGGTCGACCGCGGGGGCGAGGCTCCAGAAACCCGCGGCGCCCTGACCGATGCGCGAAGCCGGATCGGCCTGCCAGCCGGCCTGGCCGGTGAGCGTGACGGAAGGATAGAAATCAGCGCGGGCCGCGCCTTCGCGGGAGACCGCGGCGTCGAGCCGCGCGGCGGCGGCGGCGAGGTCGGGACGACGGAGGAGGAGTTCGGACGGCACGCCGGCGCCGAAGCCGGGCATCGCGGCGACGCCTTGGGCGACCGGGAGGCTTTCGCCAGGTGCGGCGCCGATGAGCGCGCGCAAGGCGTTCTCCGCGGCGGCGACGCGGCGGCGGCCGAGGCCTTCGTCGACCTTGGCCTGCGCGGCGGCGAGGCGCGCGGAGGAAAGCGGATCGGAGTCGGTCAGGCCGGCGGCGACGGTCTGCTCGACGAGTTGCATCTCGCGGAGGCGCGTGGCGAACTCGGCCTCGAGGAAGGCGAGCTGCTCGCGGGCGCCGCGGACGGCGAACCAGAGGCGGGCGACTTCGGCGGACAGGGCGAGGTCGGCCTGCGCGGCGGTGAACTTCGCGGCGCGGACATCGGCCTCGGCGGCCTGCGACTTCGCGGCCTCGCGGCCCCAGACGTCGAGTTCCCACGAAGCCTTCGCGGCGACGCCGGTGACATCGGTGCGACGCGGGATCCCCGGCGGGAAGCGTCCGTTGGCGACGGAGATGCGCGAGGCTTCCTGGCCGGCGGCGAGGGAGAGCGCGGGCTGGTCGCCGGCGTCCGCCGCCCGGAGCAGGGCGACGGCTTCGCGCTGACGCGCGCGGGCGAGCGCGAGGTCCGGGCTGCCCTTGCGGGCGCGGGCGAGGAGGTCGATCAACGCGGGGTCGCCGAAGGCCTCGGCCCACTTCGCGTCGGCGACGGCGCCGGCCTGCGAAAAGGCGGCCGGCGCGGCCGGCGCAGACGGCCTGACCGCCGGATCGTGCGCGCAGCCCGCGAGGGCGAGGGCCGCGAACAGGAAGGACTTACTTGCCCGGCGCATCTTGGGAGGCGTCGATGTAGACGTCCATCTGCTGGCCGACGAAGAGCGCGCGACCTGTCGGACGGTCGAACTGGTAGATCACCTGGAGCACGCGCGTGTCGACGCGCTCGACGCTCGCGCCCGTGAGCGAGGTCTTGGGGATGACGAAGGGCTCGATGCGGACGAACTTCAGGGGGATGGAACGGTCCCGGCCGCCGGCGAGGGTGCTCTCGCCTTTCAGGTAACCCTTGGCCGGGAGGCCTTCGCGCATGCGCGTGGCGAGCTGCTCGTCGACGTCGCAACGGATCTGGAGGCGCGTGATGTCGCCGAGGACGACGGGGGCCTTGGCCCCGGCGGCGACGAACTCGCCGGCGCGGACGCCGACCTGCAGCACCGTGGCGGCGATGGGCGAACGGAGCACGAGGCGGTCGAGGAGCACGGAGGTCTGGTCGAGCTGGGCCTTGGCGAGCGCGAGCTTCGCCTGGGCTTCCTTGGCCGCCATCTGGTAGGAGAGCAGGTCGGCGGCGGAGACCGCGCCGCTGTCCTTGATGCCGGTCCAGCGGCGGGCGACGTCGGCGGCGCGTTCGGCGGTGGCGGCGGCGGCGTCGACGGCGGCCTTCTGCACGGCGTGCTGGGCGCGGAGGTCGCGGTCGTCGAGGGTGAGGATCGGGTCGCCGGCCTTCACCTGGTCCCACACCTTGACGTGGACCTTGGCGACGGTGCCCGAAGTCGGCGAGCCGAGGAGCGTGTTCTCGGCGACCGCCTCGATGAGGCCGGCGGCGGCGATGAGGCCGTCCTTGTCGCGGGTGGCGGGCTCGTAGGGCGGCGGCTTGATCGGCGCCTCGGTGGCCGTGCCGCGGGTGAGCTGCAAGGCGGCGCCGGCGCCGGCGAGGGCGAGGGCGAAGAGCAGGATGCGTTTCTTGAACATAAGGAGGATCAGAGATGGGTCGTGTCGAGGAGCTTCGGGTCGTCGACCACGCGGCTGATGCGGCCGTCTTCCATCTCCGCGATACGGTCGGCGAAACGGAAGATGCGGTGGTCGTGCGTCACCACGACGACGCAGCGTTCGGGGGAGCGGGATAGGTCGCGGACCATCTGCATGATCTGGGCGCCGGTGTCCTTGTCGAGGGCCGAGGTCGGCTCGTCGCAGATCAGGAGCGGCGGCTCGTGCACGAGCGCGCGGGCGATGGCGACGCGCTGCTGCTGGCCGCCGGAGAGCGCGTTCGGGCGGCCGTCCTCGCGGCCCTTGAGGCCGACCTTGTCGAGGATCGCCAGGGCGCTCGCCCGGGCTTCGTCGAAGGAGCGGCCTTGGATGAGCAGCGGCACCATCACGTTCTCGACGACCGTGAGCGTCGGGATGAGGTTGAAGGACTGGAAGACGAAGCCGAGGTTCCGGCGGCGGAAAGCCGTGAGCGCCTCCTGGCCGAGCCCGTCGAGGCGCTGGCCGAAGACCTCGACCGTGCCGGCCTGCGGCGTGAGCGTGCCCGCGATGACCGAAAGGAGCGTCGTCTTCCCGCAGCCGGAAGGACCGACGAGCATGATGAGCTCGCCGCGGCGGGCTTCGAAGTCGGCCTGCTTGAGGGCGACGACGCGGTTCTCGGGGGTCCCGAAGAACATGTCGACGCCGATGGCGCGGACGGCGACGGTGTGGGCGGGGTGGCTCATCCGCGGAAGACGGAGGCGGCGTCGACGCGCGACACCTTGATGATGCCGATGACGGCGGAGACGAAGCTGATGCCCAGCACGAGGGCGAACGTCGCCCAGAGGATCTGCGGGTACATCACGAACGGCGGCATGCCCTTCTCGATCATCACGCGGCCGATGGCCTGGGCCATGCCGGCCCCGAGGCCGAAACCGATGAGCCCCGCGGTGAAGGCCTGCACGAAGAGCATGCGGGCGATCACGCCCATGCCGGCGCCCATCGCCTTGATGGCGGCGAAGTACTTCAGGTTCTCGAGCACGAAGGAGTAGAACGTCTGGCCGGAGATCGCGATGCCCACGAACAGGCCGAGCAGGACCGCGGTGCCGAACGAGAACGGGATGCCGGTGTTCGTCCAGAACCACCAGAACGTATTGCGAGCCAGGCTGCGCTCGCCCCAGCTCCAGATCACCGTGTCGGACGTCCAGGCCTTCAGGCCCGTGTCACGCTCGATCCGGTCGCAGAGCTCGGCCGGGGCCACGCCCTTCTGCGGCTCGACGAGCATGAAGCTCAGCGTGCGGCGGGCGCCGAGGGTGTAGCCCTTGGCGCGGTCGTAGGTGGTGTAGACGAACGGACCGCCGGTGAAGGCGCGCTTGACCCGGCAGATGCCGACGATGCGGGCCTGGATGTCGTTGATCTCGAAGGTGTCGCCGACCTGCAGCGGCGTGTTCTTGGGCTTCCCGTCGGGGCCGACGCCCATCCGGCCCATCAGGGCGGCGCCCCACTCGTCGACGATCACGGTGTCGGGGAGGCGGAGGTCCTCGATGCGTCCCTGCGAGAGGACGGCCGGCGCGCCCGCGAAGGTGTCGGCGTCGATGCCGACGAGCGTGATCAGCTTGAAGTTGCCGTCCTGCATGCGCGCCTGGACGAAGGACGTATGCAGCGGGGCGGCCCAGGCGACGCCGTCGACGGAGCGGACGCGGCCGAGGTCGGTGTCGCGGAGCGGCTTGGCGTCGTTGACCTGCTCGACCATCGGGTCGCTGACCCAGACCTGCGCGCGGATGTTGACCATCGGCGTGTAGGTCCAGCTCATGATGCCGAAGAAGACCGAGCTCTGCTGGGCCATGAGCAAGGCCGAGAACGCCAGCCCGCAGAGGAGCATCGCCAGCTTGGCGCGGTCTCCGAAGAGCATGTTGAGGGCGAGGCGATACATCGGAGACGGCGGACGTGGTCAGTCTCACCTGAACAAGCGTTGCGTCAACGGGAAGTCAAACGGCCCGGACGATGTCCGGGCCGTCGTGACCGAAACGTGACTCGGACGCTTACGGGGCGACCGGGGCGGTGGCGCCGACCTTGAACATCAGCGTGCTCTTGAAGAAGTCCGGACCCCAGGAGGCGTTGACGGACCAGGCGGCGATCAGGAGCAGCAGCGCGAGGGAGAAGCAGCGGACGACCTTGGCCTGGTCCTCGCTCTTGGCGGAAGCGTGCAGGAGGCCGACGGCGCCGAGGGCGAAGATCGGGTGGAACCACGAGATCGGCTTGGCGGTGTAGAACAGGGCGACGATGCCGACGACGAGGTTGATGTCCACGAGGACGGCGACGATGCGCTGCAGGACGGGCTTCGGGCCCTTGGTCAGCGCCACGACGATGACGGCGAGGATCAGGACGAGGAGGAGGGAGCCGTAGTGCTTGTGGGCGGTGAGGAGCGGAGACATGACGGACACCTTGGGCCCTGCCCGCCACGATTCAAGCCCTCCCGCAGGTTTTCAGCGGTCTTCCGGGAACAGATACCGGAAGAACCAGGCGGCCAGAGCGGCGCCGAGGAGCTGGACGCCCGCTTCGGCGGCGACGCGCGGCGCGACCTTGGCGAGGTAGACCGTCTCGGTGACGAACGCCTTGGAGCCCTCGAGGCCTTCGGACAAGGCGGCGCAGGCGCCGACGAGCGACGAGGCCAAGGCCGCCGCGGGGTTGAACGAGGGGACGAAATCGCCGAAAGCCCCGGACAGGCCGAACCAGACGAGGGCGATCGCGAGACCGAAGTAGCTGTTCCCCGCGGTCAGCCGGGAGGTGCCGACGAACAGGACGACGGTCGTGAGCAGGAAGACGCCCAGCAGTTCGACGGTCGCCGAAGAGAGGAAGCCCTCGAAGGCCGGCGAGCCGAGCGCATCGACGGCGCCTTTGGCGCGCTCCGGATCGTGTCCGTTCAAGGCCCCGGCGACCATGGCCGCGGCGACCGCGGCGAGCAGCTGGACGCCGACCACCGCGCCGAGCGCCCGCGTGCCGATCCGCCCGCGGAGCCGGCAAGCCAGGGTGACGGCCGGATTGTAATGGGGCAGCGCCACCGGCGCCCCCATGTAGAGGAGAGCGCAGAACACGGCCGCGGCCGGCAGCATGCCGCCTCCCGCCAGGATGACGAGGCACAGGAAGAAGGTGCCGACGGCCTCGACGAGGAGCTTGTTCCGCATCCGGCTAATCTCTCCGTTCCGCCGGCGGGCTCAAGCGCGGAGTCATCAGCGGGCGCCGCCGGCGGTGAGCCAGTTCTCGCTGAACGCGGCCATCTCCTCGAAGCCGGGCAGACGGCGGGTCTTGTAGCGCAGCTCGCGCGCCGCCTCTTCCTGCGCCGCATAGAGCGAGGTGAGCGTGGCATGCAGGGGCGTCTTCTGGTTCCGGTGGTCGACGAGCCAGAAGCCGACCTGTTCGCCGTCCACGACCTCGTTGTTGTAATACTGCCAGAAGAGGACCATCGCCGGCCGCCACGAGAGGAACTTCGTGAGGATCTCGCGGTTGCGCTGCTCGTGCTTCGCGCCGTCGCCGCCGCAGGCCTTCCAGGACAGCCCGCATTCGCCGATGAACACGCGCTTGGGCGGCAGGCCCGCCTTGGGCGGCAGCTGGGCGTTGACGTAATCGAGGGTGGCGCGGACGTCCGCGGCCGGGAGGAGCTGGCAGTCGTAGGCGGAGTAGGAGACGAAATCCACGGCGAGCTTCGGCAGCACCGCGTTGACCATCCGCTGGCGGCCTTCCTTCATCGCGTCGCGGACGCGGTTCACCTCGGCGTAGGTGTAGACGCGGCACTTGGTGTAGGGGACTTCGGCGCGCGCGTCGTCGACGGCCTTCTGCCGGATCGCGAACCATTCGATCATGGCGGCGATCCGTTCCGGCGGGGCGTCCTTCTTCACGTCCTTGTCCGGCAGGAGATACCAGTCGCCTTCCCAATGTCCGAGGAAGAAGGTCTTGCCCGTCGCGTCGTAGCGCGTGAGCAGGTCCTTGGTGAAGAGATACATCGCGTTGTATTCGCGTCGGCGCAGCTCCGGCGTGATGCCTTTGGTCCAGGCGTCGTTCGAGCGATACCAGACGACGTAGTGCGTGAACGGCATCGCGATGTACGGCGTCAGCTGGCCGCCCGAGACGGCGTCGATCTTGAGGATGCGCGAGCCCATCGCGGAGATGCCCTTGGCGGCTTCGAGCACCGCGGGGTCCTTGGTGAACTTGTACGCCGGGCCGAAGGCCTGCGTGCCCACGACCTGCGGGAAGGCGTCCGGCATCGTCGGCACGGCCGGCAGCGGCGTCATCTCGAGCTGCGCCGCGGGACGGTTCTTCTGCGCCGACGCGACGGACGGAAAAAGCAGGAAGACTCCCAGTAGGAGACGGAGGATTGGACTCATGGGGCGGACCTCAGGGCGAGGGACTTGAATTGTCCTGTTTCGACACCCTTCCTTCAAGCCCGTTCCCACCCACACCATGAACACCACCCAAGCCACCCTCGCCGCCGTGCTCCTCGCCGTCGGCGTCCACACCCACCTCGTCGCCGCTCCCGCCAAGGAGGCCGGCGCGTCGGCCGATCCCGACCACGCCCGCCTCGTCGCCGCCCGCAAGGCGGCCTTGGAGCTGCCGGAGATCGCCGCGGCGGAGCAGCAGGCCAAGGCCGACCGCGCCCTCACGACCAAGGCCTACGCCGAATACAAGATGGCCCGGAAGCGCTCCAACGACTCCGAAGCCGCTTACCGCAAGGCCTACGACGCGGCCCTCGGCAAGATCGACGCGGAGGCGCCGGCCTTGCAGGAGAAGGAGCGGGCCGCCTTCCGTGAACGCATGCTCAAGGCGCGGACGGCCCGGAAGGCCGGGGCGAAGAAGCCGGTCGCCAAGGACGACGAGGCCGACGACGAACCGGCGACCGACGAGAAGGACGCCGAGTGAACCCCACGCGACCCGCCGACCGGCGGGTCGCTTATTTGGAAAGCGCCGCCTCGAACGCCGCCCAGATCTCGTCGATCGGCTCGAGCCCGACGGAGATGCGGAGCAGGTCCGGATCGAGCCCGGCGGCGCGGATCTGCGCCCTGCCCGCCTCGTTGGTGACTTCGTCGAAATGCGCGAGCCACATGAACGGCGAGGCGATCGTGAAGGCGAGGCCGAAGCTGGGGCCCTTGACCACCGCCAGGCGGTCATAGGCGCGGCGCATCGCGCCTTCGCGCAATTCGACGGTGACCAGCGAGCCGGCGCCCGCGCCCGGACGCATGATCGCGCGATAATGGTCGGCGGTCGGACCGGTGAGGGCGGTGCGCACGCGCACGACCGAAGGATGCGTGGCGAGCCGGCGCGCGAGTTCGGCCGCATTGGCCGAGAGCTTCGCGGTGACCTGCGCGACCTGCGCCGCCTGCGGAGCGAGGGCCGCGGCGTCGAGCGCATGCAAGGGGACGTACCGACGCCGGGCGGCGGCCAGGAGGTCGGCGGCGCGAGGGCGCGAGGGATTCACGGCGAGGATCCCCGCCATGACGTCGCCGGAGGCGGCGGCGTACTTCGTGAGGCTGCAGGGGACGAGGTCCGCGTAAGGCAGGACGTCGGTGGCGGCGACGCCGGCGGAGCTCGGATCGACCACCAGCATCGCCCCGTGAAGATCGCATAGCGCGCGGAGCGCGCGCAGGTCGGCGGTCTGTAGCTGCGGATTGTTCGGAGCCTCCGTGAGGACGCCCGCGACGTCTCCCCGCGCGAGGAGGCGGCCGACCTCAGCGAGATCGGTGACGTCGTGGACGAACCTGCGCTCGACGCCGGGGTTCTTCTCCAGCAGACGGATCGAATCGACGTACAGCCAGCCCAGCTGGATCCAGACGCGGCGACCGGCGGCGGACTGCACGACATCGACGGCATGCAGCGCGGCGTCGACGGCGTTCATGCCCGAGGAGCAGAGGAGCAGGTCCGCGGGCGCGACGCCTTCGAAGAAGGGCGCGAGCGCGGCGCGCACCTCGGCCGAGGCCGTGTCGGGGGCTTCCGGCTCATCGGCGAGCCAAGCCTCGGCCTGACGGGATGAAATGAGCGTGCCCGTGTGCTGCACGAGCTTGGCCAGCCGGTTCGCGGCGTCGCCTGACTCGACGATAAGCAGGACGCCCGGCCCGCCGACCCCGTAGGCCAGCGTGCGGGCGCCGGCCTGCTCCGCGAGCCGCCGTGCGACATCCTCCCGCGCAAGGGGGAAAAAGGCCCAGGGGGGGTCGGGCCAAGCCGGCGGCAGGTGCTCCGAATCGGGCGTGAAAGCGCATCGCCGGGCCAACTCCTCCGCAGCCGCCGAGACGAGCGCGTTCCGAACGAAGCGCGGATAACCGGCGTGCAGCAGATTCCAGACGCGGGCTTCCTTCCGCTCGTAACTCTCGACGTCAGCGAGCGTCGGCAGGCAGACGACGGTCGCGTGCGGCGAGTCGGGCACCGTGACGCCCAGCGCTGGGGAAAAGAGCGGCACGATCAGAGACCTTCGGCGGGCAGTTCGTTCTGCAGGATCTGCTCGAGCGACTGGCGGCGACGGATGAGCGAGAAGCGGCCGTCGCGACGGAGGAGGACTTCCGGGGCTTCGGGGAACGAATTGTAGTTCTTGGTGCTCATGCCGGCGCAGTAGGCGCCGGCGCCGCCGATCACGCAGAGATCGCCCGGGCAGGCGGCGGGAAGGCGACGCGTGGCGAGCGTCTCCGGCTCGCCGGGCGCGCAGCTGATGAGGTCGCCCGATTCGCAGCAGTGCCCGACGATCACGTAGTCGCGTTCGCCGGAGGACGGCTTCGCGGGATAGAGGTGCACCGGATGCTGCGAGCCGTAGAGGGAAGGACGCAGGATCTCCGTCATGCCTGAGTCGAGCTTGAGGAATTCGCGGGCGCCGGTGGAGACGACGTCCTGCACGCGCGAGATGACCGCGCCGGCGTTGGCGACGAGGAACGTGCCGGGCTCGATCTCCAGGCGGAGCTTACGGCCGTCGGCCGAGGCGAACTTCTCGAAGGCCACCTTGACCGGCGCGCCGACGACCTGCGGGTCGGTGCCCTTCTCCGTCGCCACGCGCGCGACCTTGTAGCCGCCGCCGAGGTTGAGGGTCTGGACGGTCGGGAAGCGGGCGACGAGCGCAAGGCTGGCGGCGGAGACTTCCTGCCAGACCAGCGGGTCGCTGCCCGAGCCGATATGGGTGTGGATGCGGACGACCTTGAGACCGTGCTGCTTCACGATGGCCTGGGCCTGATCGGCCCACTCATGCCAGATGCCGAAGGAGGAGTCGGGGCCGCCGACGTTCGTCTTGCCGTTGCCGCCCGAGCCCTTGCCGGGATTGAAGCGCAGGCCGACCTCATGACCGGGGAGGGCCAGGCCGATCCTTTCCAGCTGGAGGAGGGAGCAGGCGTTCACGTGCACTCCCTTATTAAGGAGGGCCGCGAAATCCTCGGGCAGTTCCTGGGAGGACAGCGAGATCCGGTCGGCGGGGACCCCGGCGTGCATGGCGCGGCGGACTTCCCAACCCGAGCTGGCGTCGAAATGGAGTCCTTTGTTGGCGAAGACCTTGAGGATGGCCGCGTTCGGGCAGGCCTTCATCGCGAACCGGACCGTCAGGCCGTAGGCGTTCGGGAACGCCAGCATGGCGTCGGCCTGGGCCTCGAGGGTGGCCTGATCGTACACATAGCAAGGGGTGCCATGGGCCGCCGCGATCTGGCGGGCCGGGTCAGGAAGAAGGAAGCGGTGATTTTCCACGGGAGTGTCTCGGGCGGACTTTGGCAGGCCCGCCCTTCCCTTCCAGCCTTTTTGCG
>JACCED010058545.1_pt1 | contig 10534 bp, 8 predicted proteins | sample 7455021 | NCBI WGS metagenome assembly JACCED01 (sample SAMN15323456, study PRJNA562643) | freshwater metagenome | isolation source: river surface water | place: USA:Blue River Watershed | collected 2017-08-19 | reverse complement strand
GTAGTCGATGAAGATCGCCTGGATATCATGCTGGCTTTTAAGACGGCGAGCTTTGGCTCGGAGCTCCAAGATGCTGAGCCCGGCGGTGTCGTCGATGAACATTTTGCTCTCCGATAAAATTGAACCTGCAGCGGTAAGTGCGGGAAAATCTCGGTGGTTCATGAATCCGTCTCTCAGCTTCGATAGGTTCACCCTGGCGCGCGAGCATAAGAGACGCTGCACGAGCTGCTGGGCGCTCATTTCGAGGGAGAATACGGCTACCGCTTTTTTGCATTCCAGCGCGATGTGCTCGGCGATGTTCATCGCTAGGGCCGTCTTTCCCATCGAGGGACGTGCTGCAATGACGATCATTTCAGAGCCGTGCAGACCATCGGTCATTTTATCTAGCTCGAGGAGACCTGTGGAAAGACCCGAAATTCCTCCACGTCGTTCCATGAGATCTTGAATAGACGTGATTGCCGACATGACGACCGAATGCATGTCGAAATTTTTGTCTTGGATCTGTCCCTTGGTAATTTCGAAAATGCGGGTCTCAACTTCGTCCAAAAGCATCTGGACGGATCCGGGCTCGTCATATCCTCGCGAGGCAAACTCCGTGCAAACCCGAATGATTTCTCGGAGGGTGTGTTTTTCGATGACGGCATCGAGATAATACCCTACGTTCGCCGCCGTTGGCAGGTACGTGAAGAGATTGGTGATGAAAGCGGGACCTCCGATTTGGTCGAGTTGCTGTCGGTCCCTGAGCGTTTGTGTGAGAGTGATGAACTCGATGGGCTGGTTGTTGTTCCACATCTCTTCGACCACGGCGAACACTGCGGCGTGGGCGGGAACATGAAAATGCTTCGCAGACAGACGTTTCTCTGCACAAATTCCGCCCACCTCACGTGGCGACAGGAGGTAGCTCGAGAGGACCCCGAGTTCCGCCTCAGGTGACTGCGGCAGCGCACGGTGTGGGTCTGGCTGAAGGAGAGCCTTTGCGAGTAGGTCCGCTTTTTCAGTGCGGGCTTCTCCGCGCTTTTGGGTGGTTGGAGGCATAAAAAAACGGGGGCGGACGTTCATCCGCCCCCGTAAAGAGGGACTTCTAGTGGGCGCGGAACGCCGAAAGCGGGTTTACTTCGAGTGCTTCGCCTTCACTTTCGCCCTGTATCCGCCCGCGGGCCTTTCGTCTGAACTTTCCTCATTCGATTGTTCCTGTTGGTTTTCATCGGCGCCCTTCTTTTTCACAGTCAGTGAAAATTTTGCGGTAACGTCTGCGTGCAGCTTGATTGCAATCTCCTGCGTGCCGCTTTCCTTGATGGGACGTTCGAGTTGGATGCGATGCCTATCAATTTCTGTCTTTCCACCCAATTCTGACTTGATCCGTTCTGCAATGTCTGTCGCGGTCACGGAGCCGAACGCCTTCCCTGTTTCGCCTGTTTCAAGCTCCACGGTGATTTTGAGTTTGTTAATGCGACGAGCCAGTTCCTCGGCCTCATTGAGTTCCTGCGCCTCGCGCTGTGCCCGCTTGGTTTTCAGCAGATTGATTCGACGTAGTGTGCTCGGTGTTACTTCGAGTGCTTTCCCCTGAGGAATGAGAAAATTTCGGGCGTAGCCGGGACGTACTTTGACGATGTCAGCTTCCGCGCCCAATGACGCGATTTTTTCGGTGAGGATAACTTCTGTGATGGCCATGGTCAGGAGTGTTGAGCGTCGCAGTCTGGAGTAAGATCGTTTTGCGTCCAGTTCTTTCAGAACGCGGGTTGATGAGCAAAACGTAGTCGGTCCCGATTGTCAAGCGACGGTAGAGTGACGTAGGGGTGTTGTGGCGGGGGGCTCCCCCGTCAGATTAATGAACGCCGGATGAATAGCTGGTTCGGAGGAGCTGATTTTTTCCTAGCAGGCGTGCCCGGGTTGGGAGCTGATTAATCTCAATAGGCCGGTGGCAAGGCGTTCGATTTGCTCTTTCGTGTGGACCGCGGAGATTGTAACCCGCAGCCTCTCAGTTCCTTTTGCGACTGTTGGGTATCTGATTGCCGGAACGAAAAGGCCCTCCTCCTCAAGCGACGCGCTCCATTGGCCCGCAAGCCTCGTCGAATTAGCCCGCACCGGAATGATCGCGCTCTCGCTCTTTTGTGGGAAACGCATCAGGGAAGAAAACAGGTGAATATTTTCCCAGAGTCTGGAGATCCGTTCCCTTGCCTGTTCAGAAAAAAGCCACTGGATTGCCGCGAGTGAGACCGCCGCGGAAGACGGCGAGGGAGCGGTTGAATACACGAAAGATCTGGCTTTGTTGACCAGCCAAGAAATGAGTGGTTTCGATCCGCAGACATAGCCGCCACAACCTCCGAGCGCTTTGCTGAGGGTTCCGAGTTGAATCTCTATTTGCCCGTTGATGTTGAGTTTGTGAGCCAGCCCGCCTCCGTTCTCTCCGATGACACCGACTGCGTGAGCTTCGTCCAACAACAGCCATGCACCGTATTTTTCTTTAAGTCGGACAATTTCCAGAAGGGGCGGACAATCGCCGTCCATGCTGAAGACGCTCTCCGTTAGTATCAGTATCTTGGCTTCAGGGTGGTTTTTCTCAGACCATTCCAGCAGAGCTCGAAGTCTTTCGAGATTATTGTGAGGAAATACTCGCAGCAACGCTCCTGAGAGCTTGGCGCCGTCGATTAGGGACGCGTGACAGAGCTTGTCCATGAGGATCACATCACCTTTGCCGATGATTGCGCTGATGGTCCCTACTGCGGCGGCATATCCGCTTGAAAAAACGAGTGCTGCCTCCGTTTTCTTCCATACGCTAATGGCTTCCTCGAGTTCTGCATGCGGCGGGTGGGAGCCTCTCAGAAGCCGGGATGCACCTGCGCCTGTGCCATGGCGATTGGTTGCTGCTGCGGCGGCTTCTTGGAGAAAGGGCTCCATCGAAAGGCCGAGATAATCGTTTGAGGAAAATTGCACTAATTCGCCATGCGACTCCGCTATTGCGGGGCATGGGAGTTTTCTCAGCAGTCCGGCACTCTCAAGCGCGTGGAGCCGAGTTGTGAGATGATTTTCAATGGAGCGGTTCATGTCGGGTGAATGGACCGCAGGCCATTTCTGGCTCACTGGCCGCCTGCAGCAAGGTCCTCTCCGCGCAACCCCCACACGAGAAGGCGCTCCGAGTCGTTCCACACGTACTCTTTGGCGTCGCCCAGTACGACAGAGATAACATCCTTGCCGGAGGTTGACGCGCTTGAAACCAAGCAGAATCCCGCCGCCTGTGTGTATCCAGTTTTCATGCCGTTGCAGTACTTGAGACTCGATAGTACCCGGTTTGTGTTGTGGAATGAGGACACGCGGCCGTCTGGATGCTGCCAATCCAAGTCCTTCAGACACACGATGCTTCGAATTGTGTTATTACGATACGCGGCGGCAGCAACCTTTGCCATATCCCGAGCGGTCGAGTGCTGCTTTGGGGCCGGCAGTCCGTTGGGATTCACGAAATAGGAATGAGTCATTCCGAGGGCCTCCGCTCTGGCATTCATTTTTTCAGAGAATGCCTCAACGCTGCCAGCATTGTCCCTTGCAAGGGCACGTGCCACATCGTTCATGCTCTTAATTAGAAGGATTCTCAGCAAGTCACCTCTCCTGTATGTTTCGCCGGGCTTGATATCCAACTTCGATGGCTCGGCCCAGGTGTCACTTGCTTCCACTTTCACCAATTTGTCCAACCCCCCTGATTCAGCCACAATAAGGGCTGTCATGAGCTTCTGTGTGCTCGCCACGGCGCGCTCCTGGTCAGCATTCACAGAATGCAGAACTTGGCCTGTTTTCGCGTCTATTAGGATTGCGCTTGCTGCGTGAACGCGAGGGGCGCCATTCGACTCAACGGTTGGCGCCTTGGGAGCCGAAAAGGACTTCGACTGTGGCGAACTGGTTTTTGTGGAGTTTGACGACTTTGTTTTTGAACTGCTTGATGACGCTGTGGGTTTGGAACCGGAGGTGCTGGTCTTCGAGGAAGATGTCGGGGGCTTGGAAGGCTGCGATGTCGCGGCAGCTACCGACCCGGCTGCGGCCAGGGAGGCCATCACAAAATTGATGAGGAGAAGGCGAGGCATGGGGTGTTTAGTGGACAAATAAAGATACTGGGAGCACGTTGGCAAGCGGACGCAAGACTGGCAGATAGAATTCGGGTGATTCGGGTTCGCTTAAATACCGGTTCCTGAGGCCGATTGAACCGATGGTTGGCCCGATTCAGGCTGGGCCCAGCCTTGCCGGCTTTCCTCGCAGACGGCTCAAACCCGCGCGCTTTGCTGCGAGCCGTATATCTGCCTAACAGGTTTGTTTATAAATAATTGGCTACCCGGCATGGATTCGAACCATGAATAAGGGCTCCAAAGGCCCCTGTGTTACCGTTACACCACCGGGTAGTGGGCTGCGCGTAGGCGCATGTGTGCATTCAATCACCGCGTTGGCATTCTCTGCAAACGGGAAATGATAGCTTGTTTGGCCGAGCAGTCTCTAGGCTCTCAAAGTGGCGGGTCTAATCAAGCACTTCCCGGTCATTTCCGGTGGCGTTTGGACACCCAAAAGACTCAGTAGGGTGGGGGCGACATCCGCAAGAATCCCGTCATCGCATCGGACTCGAGCCGAATCCTCCCCGACGTAAAGAAAGTGCACCAAGTTTGTGGTATGCGCCGTATTCGGAGAACCATCAGAGTTCCGCATTTTTTCGCAGTTTCCATGGTCCGCGGTGATGATTAATCGACCGCCAAGCGCAAGAGTCGCCTCGGTGACCGCTTTGACACCTGCATCGATAGATTCAACCGCGCGAATTCCCGCCTCAACAACCCCCGTATGACCAACCATATCCGGATTGGCGAAGTTGAGAATCACGAGGTCGTATTCGCCTAACACTGCGATAACTTTTGAAGTCACCTCAGGAGCGCTCATCTCCGGCTTTTGATCGTAAGTTGCAACGTCTTTCGGCGACTGTACGATGATTCTTTCTTCACCCGGAAATTGCTGTTCGATCCCTCCGTTAAAAAAATAAGTTACATGCGGATACTTCTCCGTTTCAGCAATTCGCAGTTGTTTTAGTCCCGCACGGCTGACGACTTCTCCCAAGATGTTGCCGAGGCTTTGGGGTGGAAAGATGACCGGAACTCCATAGGTTCGATCGTATTCCGTCAGCGTCACATAATGGATTTTTGGTGCGATTTCTCGGTCGAATCCTTTGAAATTAGGATCGATGAGCGCGAGCGAAAGTTGTCTTGCCCGGTCCGCCCTGAAATTGAAGAACAACACCACGTCACCGTCACGGAACCGGGTCTCATTCCTGTGGCACGGGATCAGAGGCTTCAGAAACTCATCGGTTTCTCCCGCCGCATAGCGATTCGTAACAGCCTCTGCAGGTGTTGTTTCAAAGGATTCGCCGCGTCCGAGCGCGATTGCGTCCCACGCGAGTTTGTTGCGATCCCATCGCTGGTCCCTGTCCATCGCAAAATAGCGACCGATAATCGTCGCGATCTTCGCTCCGCTCGCCTCTATACCTCGCTGCAGGTCGGCCAGATACGCTGCGCCGCCTGTTGGGGAAGTATCTCTGCCGTCTGTGATTGCGTGAATCATGATGTCCCCCACGCCTGAGGCCTTCGCGGCGTTGCACAGGGCGATCAGGTGGTTGATATGGCTGTGCACGCCCCCATCCGAGACGAGGCCAAGGAGGTGGAGCCGGCTGTTGCGCGCGGTTCTAAGCGCCTGTTGCAGGATGGCATTGGTCGACAGTTCGTTGTCGCGGATGGCCTTGTTGATCCTGGTAAGGTCCTGATAAACAACCCGCCCTGCGCCCAAATTCAGGTGGCCGACCTCGGAGTTGCCCATCTGGCCCTCTGGGAGGCCGACATCCTCGCCGCTTGCGGACAAGGTTGAGTGCGGACAGGCCGCGTAAAGAGCTTCGTGGAAGGGGGTTTTAGCCAACAGGGTTGCGTCCCCATTCGCCAAGGCCTCGGACTTCCCTCCGGGATTGATTCCCCATCCGTCACGGATAATGAGAACGACTGGTTTTTTCATAGGATTAAGTGGAATGCCCTTTCAGCTGCCTTCACAGAAGAAAAATATTTTGTTCTCCGTTATTTGTTACCCGGCCTCGCTGCAGCGGCTTTTGAGAGGATTTGCCTGCCTTTTGGCAGATTTACCGGCCTGGAGTCACATTAGTGTTTGACTGGTCGGGGGATTGAAGGCACGATCCGCGTCCCTTTTTGGAGAAAACTCATGGCTACTTATTCAGCGAAAGCAAACGAAGTGCAGCGCCGTTGGTGGGTCATCGACGCCACTGACCAGGTTCTTGGGCGCGTGGCGGTCAAGGCTGCCAACCTTCTGCGTGGTAAAGAAAAAGCGATTTTCACCCCTCATGTCGATACTGGTGACTTCGTTGTGGTTATCAACGCAGACAAGGTCCGCGTCACTGGGAAAAAAGAGACGGCGAAAAGCTACATGTCCTTCTCTGGTTTCATCGGAGGACACAAGAGCGAGTCTTTCCGCCAGCGCCGCGCCCGCCATCCCGAGCTTCTCATTGAAGGGGCAGTGAAGGGCATGGTTCCACATAACCGATTGGGACGTTCGTTGATTACGAAGCTGAAGGTGTACAAGGGTGCGGATCACCCGCACGCTGCACAGAACCCTGTCCCAGTAACCTCGATCGAATCCTAAGAATGGCTACAAATACTCCTGAATACGTCGCAGTGGGCCGCCGGAAAACGGCAGTCGCGCGAGTCCGTCTGACACCTGGCTCGGGCAAAATCGTTGTGAATGGTCGCACCTTCGAAGATTACTTCAAGACGCAGGCCCTGCAGAACACCGTACTGCGTCCTTTTGAAGTTGCGAAGCAGCTCAACCAATTTGACGTGAGGGTGAATGCTGATGGTGGCGGAATCAACGGTCAGGCTGGGGCGTTGCGCCTTGCGGTTTCGCGCGCTCTGATCGACTCCAACCCAGAGCTTCGTGCCGCGCTCAAGGCTGAGGGATTTCTTCGGAGGGATCCCCGGATGAAGGAGCGTAAGAAGCCAGGTCAGCCTGGAGCTCGTAAGCGCTTCCAGTTCTCCAAGCGCTAAGGCAATTCACGAAAGCGCGCCGCACGACAGCGCTGTATTCCACGCCGTCCCGAGCGATCGGGGCGGCGTTTCCTTTTTCAGGAGCTCGGAATGGAGTCTGAAAAACTCGCACGAGAGGGTGCGAAGTTTTTGCAGAGCATCACTTCTTCAGATGCGCCTTGTAAGACGCCAGTGCCACATCTCTTTCCTTGGCGTGGTCCACCATTGGCAGAGGATATGCCGGTGAGAGGCGAATGCCTGGGGTGGGCGGGAGGTGGAGGCGCGCAGCGGGGACTCCGGCGAGTTCAGGGACCCAGCGTTTGATGTATTCGGCGTCGTTGTCAAAACGAGAGCTCTGGGTCCATGGATTTTGAATCCGGAAGTAGGGAGCCGCATCTGTGCCCGTGCCCGCGCTCCATTGCCAGCCGCCGTTGTTTGCAGCAATCTCACCGTCAAGTAAACGTTGCATGAACCACTGTTCGCCCTGTCTCCAATCCAGATGCAGGTCTTTAGTCAAAAACATCGCCACGATCATTCGAACTCGATTGTGCATGAACCCTGAGGCACGCAACTGCCGCATGCCCGCGTCTACGATTGGGAATCCAGTCTTGCCTTCGCACCACCTGCTGAAGGCCTCAGGATTATTGGCCCATGGGAGCCCTCGGTAAGCCTCGCTGTACTCATGCTCGAGAACCTCGGGTTTGAACCACAGCACCTGGTAGTAAAATTCGCGCCAGCACAACTCATTTATGAAAATCTGGAGGGACCGTCTTTGATCGGACGTTGCGCCTTTGAGCCGTTGTTGCACTTGGTCATAAGTTTCGCGAATCGAAAGGACCCCAAAGCGAAGATCCTGAGAGATCCGAGAAGTTCCATCCAGTGCGGGGATGTCGCGGTGATCGGCGTAATCAAAGAGGCGGATATCTAAAAATTTTTGGAGTCGCGCTTGCGCCTGGGTTTCTCCAGCTTCCGGAAGCTTGATGTTTTCAGAGGGAGTGAGGCCCCACGTTTCAAGGCTCGGTAGTGGAAGGCTTTGGAGGCCTTGGGGCAGGGGCGGCAATTGAGTCGCTCGGCCTCCCGGGCGAGGCTTTTCAAGAGAGCTCCACGCGCGGGAGTACGGGGTGAAAATGCGAAAAGGAGTTCCCGAGCCGGTCAGTACCTCGTCCCTCTCGTGCAGGGCCACGTCCTTGAAAAGATGAAGTTTCGCACCAAGTTTTTCAGCCGCCAAGGAGAGGCGTTTTTCTGTTTCACGACCGTGGGGATCTGGATCTCGGTTGGCATAAATTGCAGAGGCTTTTGTTTCCCTCACCAACCGCGTGAGTTCTTCAAGCGCATCACCCTGCCTGAGAATAAGCGCGCTTCCGGCTTTGCGCAGTCCCCGGTCCAGAGATGCGAGGGAATCGCAAAGAAACTGCTGCCTTGGCGCGCCTGTCCAGCGGTGGCTTCCTTTCCAGCTGCTCAGTAAGTATGTTGGGATAACGCGCGCGTGCTCTCGTGTAGCAGCATTGAGTGCGGTGTTGTCATTTAGGCGCAGATCGCGCCGAAACCAGTGGATGGCAGTGCTCATGTGTTTTACTCGGTCATCTGGCGACTTAGTTTTGGTGAGCGCTATTCGAGTAGACCGATTACTGCGGTATAGCCGTGCACGAAGTTCCTGTCTCCAATCGGCCCGACCTCGCCATTGCAGAACAGCCCGATATTCGGAATCGCACCAAATTGCTCCCGCACGCAGACCGCGTCATGGTGCGGCGCCCCGAATAGTCCGGAACCGCGCCCGCCACAAAGGAACGATAGCGCGGCGAATGGCCGGATTTTCTTTCGAGCTGCTTTCTTCAAAATCTGCTGCAAGTCATCGTGTGCGGAGTGTCTGTCGCGCAGTTGAAACTGCAAGGTCTGTCCAATCCGCGGGTAAGCTGCTAATTCCATGTTGCCCGAGGATGAATCGACGCCGATGAGATTGCGCACCAAGAAGTCCCCAGTTTTGAACTCGTCCACGTATTCATTTAAGGCAAGACCAACGAACAGATTACCAGCAGCGCGCGCCTTCTCCTCGGGATCCAGTGATTCAAAGGATTCACTCAACCTGTCGTATGCTGAGATGGAGCCGATCGTACTGACTACATTCTCATTAGCACCCGTGATCGCGTGAGGTTCGCCGATAGGCCTGCATCCTTGACTGACTATGGAATGAAGTCGAACGCCCCCTTTTAATCCGACAAGAATCCCTGCGTCGATCTGCGTGCGATTGTGCATCACAAAAATATCTTCGCCGCCGCGGCCGCCGCTAAGCAGTCCCCCAAGCACTGGAGCGTGTTGGACGGCGCTTGAAAATGTATTGAGCCAGGGCTCTGCCGCGATCTTTAGAGGGTTGCCCAGAAAAAGCCACGCTTCTGAATCCGCCGCAGGGCCCAGCAGCTCGCGCCACTCCTCCGCAGTGTAGTCGTCAGCTTGAGTTTCAGAAAATGGGAAAGCGGTGACCTTCGTGTCCGGAAGGCTCAATAGTTGGAGACTGAACCCGGTGCCCGCCTCAGCCTCCTGGCCGCTTCCAACCAAACCCGATGCGCTGCCTCCGATAATGAGCGCGGCGTGAGCGTGGAGTTGGATGAGCTCCAGGAAATCGCACAGAGACGGAGCGTAGTCGGCGGAGGCAAATACAATCGCGAGATCGGGGTTGCGGCCAAGTTCCGAGAGGCACTCTCTGGAGACCCTGATGACTGATGTCTCAGAGAAAGGCTCGAGACAAAGTCGTGAGGCGGCTGCGTTGCGCATGTTTGATGACCGGAGAGGTGTTGTTGAACTTGTTGTGTTGCTAGAGCCGCGGGCGTTCCCGATGCCATGGTGTGGACTGTTCGTATGCGGCGGCGAGCTGCAGGAGGCGTGCCTCGTCGAGTGGCTTGCCCAGCAATTGAAGGCCCACAGGCAGGCGGTTGTCGTCTTTCTGTGCAAAGCCGCATGGAAGGCTGATACCGCCAATCCCGGCGAGGTTCGCCGCGATGGTGAAAATGTCTGCGAGGTACATTTTCAGCGGGTCCTCAGTGCGTTCTCCCATCTTGAATGCGACCTCCGGCGAGGTAGGGCAAATGATTGCGTCCACTTTTTCGAAAGCCTTTTCAAAATCCTGCCGGATCAGTGTGCGGACTTTTTGAGCGCGCAAATAGTAGGCTTCGTAGTAGCCGCTTGATAAAACATACGTTCCCAGAATGATCCGCCGTTTCACTTCCTCCCCGAAGCCTTCGGCTCGGCTTCTTCCATAGTGATCCAGCAGGTTTTGCACGTTGTCGGCGCGGTGGCCGTAGCGCACTCCATCAAATCTTGCGAGGTTTGCAGAAGCCTCAGCTGTTGCGATGATGTAGTAGACGGCCACCGCATAGTCAGTATGGGGAAGCGACACATCTACGATTTCGGCGCCTAGTGACTCGTATTGTTTGATGGCGGCGCGAACAGCAGAGTTCACCTGTGGATCGATGCCCTCGATGAAGTATTCTCTCGGC
>JACCED011044487.1_pt1 | contig 10535 bp, 9 predicted proteins | sample 7455021 | NCBI WGS metagenome assembly JACCED01 (sample SAMN15323456, study PRJNA562643) | freshwater metagenome | isolation source: river surface water | place: USA:Blue River Watershed | collected 2017-08-19 | reverse complement strand
CACATTTCTCCTGTCTTGGCCCGCAATCTTTATTCTAGATATTTATCTAGGGATGCGAGCCTTAGTTGTACGACCTCATAATCTGAACGAGCTCATTTGAGTTTCATATCTTTCGCATCCATATCTGATATTTGTTGAATTACTGGGTTAAACGTTCATCTAAGAACGCTTTAAATTTAGATGTATCCGGCGCTTGCTCCAGCTTGAAGGCTGATCTAAACGCTTTCCGATCTATTGCAACGTAGCCGCATGTCAAGTGAAGCCACGCTCCCCTACCTTGAGACTTTCTGCCAATCGTTGGAGTTATAACCCCATCAACACAGTTGACTCGCAATAGTTGTGATGGATCTTGAGATTTACGACAGACAATGCAAGTTCGTATCGGTCTGATACTTCGTTGCATTGCCGCCATTTCGTTAACCATCAGCAAGGGATAAGGATAGCGAATCCCTGCGAATTAACCTAAATCCCTGCGTAACTTGTGCGGTTATTTGGGGGTTACAGGGGTATCGGGATGGATATCGATACGCCAACCAGTAAGACGTGCGGCAAGTCGCGCATTCTGTCCATCTTTTCCAATCGCAAGCGAGAGTTGGTAATCCGGAACGGTCACCTTTGCAGAACGCGTTGCAAGATCAACTATCTCCACCTTGGTAACTTTTGCTGGCGCAAGCGCATGTGCCACAAATTGCGCAGGGTCTTCAGACCAATCAACGATATCGATCTTTTCACCATGAAGTTCTTCCATTACAGCGTTTGCACGCGAACCCATAGGACCAATTAGAGATCCTTTAGGTGAGACACCTGCGCGGTGAGAGCGAACTGCAAGTTTGGTGCGATGGCCAGCTTCGCGGGCTACTTCCATTATCTCTACGATGCGATCATTAATTTCTGGAACTTCTAATGCGAATAATTGTTTAACTAGAGCAGGATGGCTGCGAGAGAGCATGATTTCTGGACCCTTCATACCCTGCTTTACTTCAACTACAAAACATTTGATGCGATCGCCATGGTTATAGACTTCGCCGGGAACTTGCTCTTGAGGAGGAATACGGCCTTCAACTTTTCCAAGATTTACATGGATCATCTTGGGATCGCGACCTTGTTGCACGATTCCTGAAATGACATCGCCAACCGATGCGCTCAATTCTCCAACAATTTCCGCATCATTGGTAGCACGCATCTTTAACTTAATTACTTGGCGAACAGTGGAAGTTGCGGTACGTGCAAATCCCTCTGGATCATCGCGATCTTCTGAGATACGCTCACCAAGTTCATTGAAGGTTGGGGCCAAGATGACAATTTCTCCGGTTTCACGGTCAATACTTGCTCGCGCTTGGCGCTTTGGCGCAGCTGTCTCGTAATACGCAGCCAAAACCCCGGCTTCAATCTCTTTGATGAGATCTTCCAAAGGAATCTGCTTATGTGTTGCTAATGCGATCAGCGCATCGACATCAACCTGCCCTTTATTCATCAAAGGCCTCTTTATTTAATTCCGAGGTTGTTTCTTTTCGGTTGAATTCTATTTCAACCACAGCGCGCTTTATGTCAGAAAAGTTAACTTGGTGAGTTTTGATACGTCCTTTTATATTCTCGACTAACGTCGCAGTGACTTCATTAAATTCAGTCAGACGACCCGTTGTTACTGCCCCATCTTGCAAGGTGACCTTTACCAGTCGAGTTAAATTCTTGGTCCAATGGCGTGGCAAGGTAAGCGGGCGATCAACGCCTGGCGATGTAACCTCCAAAGTAAATGGAGTCTCATCCATAAATGTTGCAGTATCTAAAAGTTCGGAAATTAGACGTGAAACCTGGGTTACTTGATCTAGGTTAAGTGGGGTTTGGCCATCGACTATGCAAGTGATTATTCGGTGGCTACCAGCAGATGTATTTTGAACTTCTTCTAAAAAGAAACCCGCTTCAGTTACAGCTGGTTCAATGAGTTCGGTAATTGACTGTGTCAGGGACACTTTAGGCTCCTTATTAATTTGTTATTTAGTTTTTTGGTGCGCCGAAGTTTATCACCGATTATTGAAATTACCGAAGGGCTATATAGGTATCTAAAGCAACTTTGAGAATGAGCGCTGCTGTGATTCCCATAAAGACTTTTCTAACCAAGCCTGAGCCGCCACGGAGGGCGATTCGCACACCAATTAATCCGCCACAGACATTTGCAATGGCAAGAGTTAGGCCAATCTTCCAGAGAATCTCACCGTTGAAACCAAAGATTAGAATTGCGCCCGCATTAGTTGCCACATTTACGACTTTGGCAATCGCCGATGCTGATAGAAATGCAAAACCCATTACTGCTACCAATGTAAGTATCAGGAAAGATCCAGTACCAGGCCCGATGATGCCGTCATAAAAACCAATTACGAGAGCTGCTAACGCAGAAATTTTTAGCCTCTTGCCTTCGCTATGGCGCATGGATTCGATCTGTCCGAGTTGAGGACGTTTCCAGGTGTAGACAAGAACTGCAATAAGAAGCGCAACTACTAACGGTTTCAAAACTTCGCTAGGGATAAGAGATGCCAGCGATGCTCCCGCCATAGAGCCAGCAAAGGCTGGAATAGCCATGACAATCAATAACTTTGAACTCACCTTTATATTTCGTCGGTAAGTTATGGCAGTTGCAGCCGTTCCGAAAATAGAAGGAACTTTATTTGTCCCAAGCACAATCACCGTCTCGGTTTTTGCTAAACCAATCAACATTGCGGGAAGTTGAATCAGCCCTCCTCCCCCAGCGATGGCGTCAATAAGCCCGGCACAAAAAGCGGCTAAGGCCAAGAATGCAAATGTATATAGAGTTAGATCTACAAACACTTTAAGAAAGTGAAGCGATCAGAGATGTAACTGCAGAAATGGCATCACCAACGGCAACTTCAGATTTATCACCTGATTTACGGTTGCGCAGTTCTATCTTGCCATCGGCTAGTGATTTTCCAACGACAACAATCAGCGGAATTCCTATAAGTTCTGCATCCTTAAATTTAACTCCAGCACTCGGATCGCGGCGATCATCAAGCATCACTGATATTCCAGTTGCTTCGAGCTTGGTAGCGATATCTAGCGCTGTATCAAATGGCAGATCTTCTTTGCCAGTGGCAACGATATGAACTTTTGCTGGCGAAACTTCTAAAGGCCAAACCAGACCAATCTCGTCGTAACTCTGCTCTGCGATTGCTGCTACTGCGCGTGATACTCCGATTCCATATGATCCCATTGTGACAACTTGAGTTTTTCCGTTTTGATCAAGCACGGTAAGACCAAGTGCATCTGCGTACTTGCGACCCAATTGGAAGATATGGCCGATCTCAATTGCGCGATCAATAACAACTGCAGTTGAGCATTCTGGACATGAATCTCCTTCGCGAATTTCAGCTGCTTCAACGTAAGCATCTGGTGTGAAGTCACGACCATTTACTACGTTGCGAGCATGGCGATCTTTCTTATTTGCACCAGTTACCCAAGACGTACCGGGTGCAACGCGAGGATCGGCGTAGACCGTGATGCCAAACTTTCCAGCATCTTGTGGCCCGATATATCCCTTAACTAATCCTGGGTGCTTTGCGAAATCAGCTTCTTCAAATACACGTAGTTCTTCTACTCCAGGTAACCCAGCCTGTAAACGCTTTAAATCTACCTCACGATCACCTGGAACTAAAACAGAAATTGCTTTGTTGTCTGCCATCAATAAAACATTTTTAAGGGTTGATGCGCCGGTAAATCCGCCACCGAATTTCGAATTAAGTACTTCAACGAGTGAATCAATGGTTGGCGTATTTGGGGTATCGAGTTCTTCAAGTGCTGGAACACCAGTTGCATCACCTGGAGCAACTTTGGTGACCATTGCTTCTACATTTGCAGCGAATCCACACTTAGGGCAGAGAACATAAGTGTCTTCACCTGTTGGGCAAGGAGCCAAGAACTCTTCAGATTTAGATCCACCCATCGCGCCAGAGACCGCTTTAACTATGTTGTATTTAAGGTGGAGGCGATCAAATGTTGCTATGTAGGCATCACGATGTTTTTGATAGGAAAGTTCTAAGCCTTCATCGGTTAAATCAAATGAGTACGAATCTTTCATAACGAATTCGCGGCCGCGGATAATTCCGCTACGTGGACGCGCTTCATCGCGGAATTTATTTTGAATCTGATAAATAGTTAGTGGCAAGTCTTTATAAGATGAATATTCACCTTTAACCATCAAGGTAAACATTTCTTCATGGGTTGGGCCTAGAAGGTAATCTCCACCTTTACGGTCTTGCAATCTAAAGAGCGATGGGCCGTACTCCTCCCAACGGTTAGTTGCTTCATAGGCTTCGCGTGGCAAGAGCGCAGGAAAATGAACTTCTTGAAAACCAGCTTTATCCATCTCTTCGCGGATAACTTTTTCTACGTTACGCAAAGTGATTACGCCAAGTGGCAACCATGAGTAAATTCCTGCAGCTATTCGGCGGATATATCCAGCACGTACTAAGAGCTTATGGCTTGGAACTTCTGCATCGGCAGGATCATCGCGCAGAGTGCGAAGAAATAGGCTGGACATGCGCAACATGTTCGCAACCTTATCGCGTTATTACTTAACTGTGACGGAAGGTTCGCCTGAACCAACACCAGCGGCTTCCATCTCTTCAGCCAATCGCATCGCTTCTTCGATAAGCGTTTCAACGATCATCGCTTCAGGCACGGTCTTGATTACTTCACCTTTAACGAAGATCTGGCCTTTACCGTTTCCAGATGCAACGCCTAAATCTGCCTCTCGCGCTTCACCTGGTCCGTTTACTACGCAACCCATAACTGCAACGCGAAGTGGAACCGTCATTCCCTCAAGTCCGGCCTGCACTTTTTCAGCCAATGTATAAACATCTACTTGTGCGCGACCACATGATGGGCAAGAAACAATCTCGAGCTTACGTTGACGCAAATTGAGTGATTCGAGAATAGAAATTCCGACCTTTACCTCTTCAACAGGTGGAGCCGACATTGATACGCGAATAGTGTCGCCAATTCCTTCAGCGAGCAAAATACCAAATGCTGTTGCAGATTTAATGGTTGCCTGGAAAGCCGGACCGGCTTCAGTCACACCAAGGTGCAATGGGTATTCGCACTTTGCAGCCAAGATGCGATATGCATTAACCATTGTTACTGGGTCATGATGCTTAACGGAAATTTTTAGATTTGAAAAGCCATGTTCTTCAAAAAGTGATGCTTCCCAGAGCGCAGATTCGGCAAGTGCTTCAGGTGTTGCTTTGCCGTACTTAGCAAGCAAACGTGGATCAAGTGATCCCGCATTTACTCCGATACGAATGGGAATACCCGCATCGCCCGCTGCTTTTGCTACCTCTTTAACCTTGTCATCGAATTGTTTGATATTGCCTGGGTTTACACGAACTGCTGCACATCCAGCATCGATTGCGGCGAAGATATATTTTGGTTGGAAGTGAATATCTGCGATAACTGGAATTTGAGATTTCTTAGCGATCTGTGCAAGCGCATCGGCATCATCTTGGCTTGGAACTGCAACGCGCACGATCTGGCATCCCGCAGCAGTTAGTTCAGCGATCTGCTGCAACGTTGAATTCACATCAGCAGTTAACGTTGTGCACATAGATTGCACGCTTACCGGTGAATCGCTTCCTACTCCGACGCTGCCGACCTGCAATTGTCGAGTCTTGCGACGAGGATGTAGCGGAGCAGGTGGGGCGCTAGGAATTCCGAGATCAACCATGGCCCTATTCTGCACCAAAAATAGGCAATCGGCGATTTAACCGCCGTGCTGCTTCTTAGAAGTTGAGCGAAATTGGATTGAAAATATCTGCAATCAAAAGCAGAACAGTCAGCGCTGCCAAGATCACAAAGACCGTTGCAGTAATTGGTGTGAGCACTTGCACATCGATGGCAGCAGGGCGCGGCTTTCGACGAATTTTTGCAAAGAGCGCACGAATCTCGTCTGCAATGGCAACTGCCATATGGCCACCATCTAGCGGCAGAATTGGTAAGAGATTAAAGAGACCGACAAAGATATTTAAGCTAGCGACAATCAATATAAATGTTCCGAGACGTTCGGCTAGATCTAATTCGCCACTTGCTGCTGCTTGGCCTGATACGCGCGCTACTCCGACGACTCCAACCAAACCATTTTCATCGCGCTCTTCGCCACCAAAAGTCTGACCCCAAAGCGCAGGAATCTTGGTAGGAAGTTGAACTAAAGATGTTGCAGATGCTGATGTAAATCGCCAAGTTAGCTCGGCTGCCCGAGTAACTGATGCAAATGGACTCATTCGCTTGGTACCGAATTCATTGATAATGCCAAGTACATAACGTGATGTGCCATCATCGATATCGGTCATACGCGGTGCTGCAGAAATATCTTTAACTACACCATCTCTTTCAACGGTGAAGGTAAGCGGACGACCCTCAGAGTTACGAATCTTTAATAGTTGTTCCTGCCAATCGGTTGAGCGATCACCATCAATTGCAATAATTTGATCACCCTTTTGGAAACCTGCCGCAGCTGCAGCGCTGTTCGGTGCAACGGAATCGATTACGGGCAGAACTTGGTTTACACCAACACCCGCCAAAAGAACGAAGAGCAAGAGGTAGCCAAGTACAAAGTGTAGAAATGAACCAGCGCCTAAAACGATTAACTTGCGTGTAGAGGATGCGCGATAGAAGGCACGGCCTTCTTCACCTTCTGGCATCTCATCGCGTGGCGTCATTCCATCGATACGGCAGTAGCCGCCAGCTGGAATTGCTTTGATTCCGAACTCAGTTTCTCCGCGTTGACGGGACCAGATGCGTTTACCAAATCCAACGAAGAACTCAGAAACGCGCATTCCATATCGTCGCGCTGTCAGGTAATGGCCAAATTCGTGAACCATCACTGAGAAGAGCAGAGCGAATATAAAGGCGAGAATTCCGATGATTTCCATTAACGGGCTACTTTCTGAAGAAGTTCTGTTGCGATTGCTCGCGCATCATCTTCAATGGCACTGACATCGGATAGATCGCGTAGCGTATCGGCAGATTTCGAACCAAGTTTCTGCACAACTTCTTCCACAGTTTCAATAATTGTGGTAAATCCAATTTTTCCTGTGATAAATGCGGATACGCAGACTTCATTTGCCGCATTAAAGATCGCAGGAAGCCCACCGCCTAAAGTTCCGCACCTGCGCGCTAGATCGATCGCTGGGAATCTTTCGTTATCTATTGGAGCAAATGTCCAAGTGTGAGACTGCGTCCAATCAATTGCAGGAGTTGCTGCTTTAACGCGGTCTGGATAGTTAATTGCAAAAGATATTGGACCCTTCATATTTGGAGGCGATGCCTGAGCAATCGTTGAGCCATCGGTGTACTGAACCATTGAGTGAACAACTGACTGCGGATGAATAACCGCTTCAATCTGTGAGTAAGGAATCGCAAATAGGTAATGTGCCTCGATGATCTCAAGGCCCTTATTTACTAGCGTTGCAGAGTTAATCGTGACAACAGGCCCCATAGACCAAGTCGGATGGTTGAGTGCTTCTTGAACAGTAATGGCAGATAAATCAGTGCGATCGCGAAATGGACCACCACTTGCCGTGAGGATTAATTTAGAAACTTCCGATTTCTTGCCGCCCATTAGAGATTGCCAGAGAGCTGAGTGCTCAGAGTCAACGGGCAGTAGTTGGTCAGGTTTTGCAAGAGACATAACTAAATCTCCACCCGCCACAAGTGATTCTTTATTGGCGAGGGCGACGCGATTTCCTACGCGAAGCGCGGCCAAAGTCGGACCTAACCCAATTGAGCCGGTAATACCGTTTAGAACTACATCACAAGTAATCGCTGCGATCTCTGTTGCTGCAAGCGGTCCATCAATTACCGTTGCCTCTGGCAAAGCGGCCTTAATTAGTTCTGCGTTCTTCATCACGCCAATTACTTGAATGTTAAATTTCTTAGCTTGAGCAATTATCTGATCAGGGTTATTGCCTGCCGCGGTGATTGCAACAACGCGAAATAGCGATGGATTAGATTCAACTATTTCTAGCGCTTGCACACCAATAGAGCCAGTTGAACCAAGGATTACTAAATCTTTCACCGCTGCTACCAATTAACTATCTATCGAGCAAATTTTGCGTTGGTGAATACGGAGTTCCGCTACGACGCTTTGCGATCGCAGATAGCGCTTCTAGCACAACGCGATTTGCAAGAATTGCAGTGATATCAGCTGAATCAAATGGCGGGGCCACTTCAACCACATCTATACCGACAACGGGAAGTTCTAGGCAGATGCGACGCACCGCTTCTAGTAATTCGCGGCTAGTCATTCCACCTGGTTCTGGAGTTCCAGTACCTGGAGCCATACCCGGATCGACAACATCGATATCAACTGAAAGGAATACTCCATCGCATCCATCGGTAAGGGTTGCAAACGATTCATTAAGGACTTTATCTAACCCGCGATGATGAATTTCAGTCATCTCATATGAGCGCATACCTTGATCGCGCATCCAATTTAGCGTTTTGTCATCTGGCCAATATCCGCGAAGCCCTAGTTGCAGGAAGCGATCTCCGCGAACCTGGCCGGATTCAATTAAGCGACGCATCGGAGTTCCGTGGCCAATTAGTGCGCCAAATTGATCTTCACCAGTGTCGGCGTGAGCATCAAAGTGGATCATAGAAATCTTGCCGAGCCCGCGATGCTTTGCAATTCCTGCGACATCTGCTGATGCGATCGAATGGTCTCCCCCAAGAATTACCGGGATCTTTCCAGCGCGTGAAATCTTTTCAGTTGCTTCTTCCAAAACTTTCAGCGATGCAACTAGATCTCCGGGAGGCATCATTAAATCGCCAGCGTCATAAACCTTAAGTGCCTTAAGTGCATCGATGCGCAGCGCTAGATGGGGGCGTTCTGCATCATGTGGCAAATAGTCGCCACCACGAATTGCCTGCGGGCCAAACTTTGCTCCAGAGCGATGTGATGTTCCGGAATCTATAGGTGCGCCAACGATGATTACATCGGCATCGGCATAAGACTTTGGATCTTCAAGATCGCACTGTGGAATTCCAAGAAATGTAAAACTTGGTCCATACATATTGCCGTGGTTAGCCATGAGTCAAGTATAGATCGCTGTTCCAAGCCAATTTGGACAGAAATACCTCATCTCGTGTGTTCAGTATGTGCAGGTTTAAAGCTACGCGAGAGTTAAATCTAAACTCTCTAAAATGCTCTTACGGGTCTGACTAAAGCGCCCGCTTTATCCCAATCCCTTAAGGGTTCCAAAGTTAACGGACCATCGCCCCAACTAAAATTCCAGGCAAAAACGGTTTCTGCCCCATACCCACGTTTCGCAGTATTTGAAGTCCAGTAATAACCGTCATCAAAATAGGGCCGAAGTCCTTGATAACTCGATTTCTTATGCTCATAAACAAAATCTGCTAATCGATGCATTTCAGTGCTAGTGGGCAGATACCAATCAGTCTTGCCTCCACCCGTGTAACTCCTTGCTAGATGAGCAGCCCCGGAAAGACAATTATCAAGCAGGAGTTGAGAATTCTTAAGTCCACTTTCGTCTTCTGAAGTCGCGGCAAAGATTGATTTAGCGTTTGATTTAATTGCCTCAGACTTAGGTGTACACCAAACCGAGCCAGGATCGAACTTGACTCCTATGGTTGTGTTGAAAATAGTTCCAACCCAATTAGAAGTAGTCTTATTGCGCTGCCACCGGACAGGTGCCACTTCAAGATATCTTGCCCCCACCTGAGTAGCGCCACTATCGTAAAAGACGATACCGCCCCCTGGACCTAGACTTCCTAATTTACAATCAACATATGGAACACATTTATATTTTTCACCAGAAGCAGCAGTTTCTGAAGAAAGTCGATCACCTATTGGGTCAAAACAATCCGTGTCATAAATTGAGGGGTTAATTGCACATTTAGTTAAGGGGTCGACAGGAGGCTGTGGGGATGGACTTAAAGTTGGCGCAGTAGTTGTAGATATGCTGCTTGGTAAAGCCACTAAATCAGGAATTTTGAATGAAGGAAAACGAATGCCCTTAACTTCCTTATTCATTTTGAGAAAACCGTAGTCAGGCGAATAATCAACGCCATAACCACTTTTACATTTCGCCAACAACTTGCGGATATCCGCCTCATTCTTTAGCGCTTTATCTGCGCTCTCTTTAGCGCCTGCGATCGCTTTAACGAAATTAGCTCTGTAGCCCTGCTCACCAATTGAGTTGTTACTTTTAATGCTTTTTAAAATTCCTTCGTTGGAAGACTCAACGTACACAAGAAATCGCAAAAAAAATGTTCGATTCTTATTGAAGTCTATTGCGCTTTGGTTTAGTGAAATCAACTCTCGCTTCGTGCAAGGTTTCTTATTTGCTAACGCTGTAAGTGGTGAAAAAATTGACATAAACACGACAATCACAAGACACGATGTGATGCGCTTCATATACAGATTATAGGCTTTGACCGCTTAGCCATTGGTTAAGGCTAGTTTCTAATGATTAAGAATCGAACCCAAGGCCAAGTGAATCCAGGAGTTT
>JACCED010923942.1_pt1 | contig 10535 bp, 8 predicted proteins | sample 7455021 | NCBI WGS metagenome assembly JACCED01 (sample SAMN15323456, study PRJNA562643) | freshwater metagenome | isolation source: river surface water | place: USA:Blue River Watershed | collected 2017-08-19 | reverse complement strand
TAATGCAGGGATTACACGCGACGGATTATTAATGCGCATGTCTGAAGAGCAATGGGATGAGGTTATACGTGTGAATTTGAAGTCAATTTTTAATTTAACGAAAGCGGTTACAAAGCCTATGATGAAAGCTAAATCTGGCTCAATTATCAATATGACCTCCATTGTTGGGATTAAAGGAAATGCGGGTCAATCAAATTATGCAGCTTCAAAAGCAGGAATCATCGGTTTTACGAAGTCGGTGGCGCTTGAATTAGGTTCGCGTAATATTCGTTGCAATGCTATTGCACCTGGTTTTATTGAAACAGAAATGACCGAAGAGTTGAATGAGGGTGCTATTGAAGAATGGACAAAAAATATACCTATGAAGAGGGGTGGTCAGGCAACTGAAGTCGCCGATGTTTGTTTGTTCTTAGGTTCAGATATGTCATCATACGTTACAGGGCAAGTTATTTCTGTAAATGGAGGTTTATTAACCTAGTTTCTACTTTAACACAATTAGGCCTCAGTCTTTTCGTTTAAGATTGAGGTCTATTTTTTTATGAGGATTTATCTATTTTTTCTGCTAGTTTTTTTAGGCTCTTGTGCTAAGTCTGTACGTCCCGTTCAGATCGCTGATAAGTCAGTCTTTGTCGATCGTTTTCCAGCTATAAAACCGAGTGTAACAACGATTGATTTTTCTATATCTTATGATAGTCTTTTTGCATTAAGTCAGTTAAAGCCAGGATCTATTCTATACCAAAATGCCACAGGAACTTCAGCAATAGATTTTCCACTAGATATTAGGCTATTGGCTCCCATTCAACCTCAGGCCTTAAATAAGGATCAAATTAGTCTGTCTGTGCCAGTGAGGATGGTAGCGAAACCTGAAATTGCAGGTATTTCTGCAGGCGTTGTATCAGGGGATTTAGCGATGAAGGTTCAGATGAAGTGGAATTTAGCTAATTTAAACTCCTTGCAGGTGAAGGAAGTGGCATATGATTATACTTGGTTGCAAAAGCCTTCAGTTAAGGTTTTGGGCTTGCCGGTTAACGTTTCAAGTCTAGTGGATCAATTATTAAGTCAAAAGAAAGCCTTGATTTTAGCTCAAATGCAACAGCAGTTGAACGCTTCGATTAGAAATACAGTTACAAAACCATTTGCCTTACAATCCTTTATTTCAGATTCTCAAGCTGGTTATCGATTTGAACCCTCTATCTCATCAGCTTTGGATTTATGTGATTTAACCTTTGAGCAAACAGGAATTAAAGGGCAATTAAGGTTTTTCGGGGGGGTAAAAGTTAGTTCAGGTAACAGCAATCTGAAGCCTATTTTTATTCCTGTAAAGGAATTAGCAGCTGTTAGTAAACCATCACTTCCTTTTCAATTCCAGTTATCTGGAGCGGAACTACTTGCTACGTTGAAGGCGAGTAATCCTGCTTGGAAAGGCAATGGTAGTTTTATATTCCAAAAGGAGGGGCTGGGATTTCAATTAGCGCAGTTTAAGGGCAAGTCCTCTAAGTTAGAAATAGATTTTGATTTTGTTATCTACCCTGATAATTCCGTTGGAATTCAATTAAAAGATACACGTCTACAGGGATTGTCCTTTCCTGCGTCCCTTTTCAAAGGTAATATTCAACGAAAATTACAAGGTCAGGCGTCGGCTTTTCGTTTTAAACCAACTCAAATTTTATCTCAACTCCCAAGCTCCATTACTTTAGCTAAGAATGGTCGCATTCGATTTCAGAAGATCTATTATGATACTAGTTCGTTGTTGATTGAAGGGGCTTTTGAGGGAAATTGGTCTTTGGCCAAATAAAATCCTACCTTTGTCGCAGAGAAAATAGACTATCCTATCGCTTTTTAAAGAGGAAAGTCCGAACAACATAGAGCAGTGTGCTTCCTAACTGGAAGGGGAATCTTCGGATTCTACAGCAAGTGCCACAGAAAATTACCGCCTTCGGGTAAGGGTGAAAAGGTGGGGTAAGAGCCCACCGCTGGTTTGGTGACAAAGCAGGCATAGGTAAACCTCACACGTTGCAAGATCAAATAGGCTAGCTGTCGCAAGACAAAAGGGTGGCTCGTCCGATGCTAGTGGGTAGATTGCTACAGATAAACAGTGATGTTTATCGAAGATAAATGATAGGACGGTGGGTAACCATCGACAGAATTCGGCTTATCGGTTTATTTTCTCTATTTCTTTGTTTGAAATGAAAGCAAAATAGTTTAATTTTGCAGACTATTTATAAACCCGGGGGACGAGATCCCTCACAAACCCATATCTAATGGCTGTTAAAATCAGATTAGCGCGTCGCGGACGCAAAAAGTTAGCAATGTTCGATGTAGTAGTTGCGGATGCTCGTGCACCACGTGACGGACGTTTTGTAGAAAAAATCGGAACATACAATCCTAACACCAACCCAGCAACTGTCGTTTTAAACGAGAAACAAGCAATCCAATGGGTATTGAACGGTGCTCAGCCAACTGACACTGTTCGTGCAATCCTTTCTTACAAAGGAATTATGTATGCAAAACACTTACAAGTAGGTGTGAATAAAGGTGCTATCACGCAAGAACAAGCAGATGCTAAGTTCGAAGCTTGGAAGGCAGAGAAAGAGATATCTATTCAAACGAAGGCAACTACCTTACAACAGTCTAAGGCTAAGTCTAAGGCTGCTCGTTTAGAGGCTGAAGCTAAAGTATCTAGCAACCGTGCTGAAAATATTGCAGCAAAGAATAAAGTAGCAGAAGAAGCTTTAGTAGCTAGCGTTGTTGAAGCTATCAACGAAGCGGAAGAAGAAGCAACTGGTGTAGAAGTGGACGAGGTTGTGGCTGAAGCTCCAGCGTCAGAAGAGGTAGTAGTAGAAGAAGCTCCAGCAGCAGAGGAAGCTCCAGCGGTTGAAGAAGCAGCAGAAGAAGCTCCAGCAGTGGAAGAAGCTCCAGCGGCAGAAGAAGCAGCAGAAGAGACTCCAGCAGCTGAATAATTTTTGATTTCATTTAAAATCATACAAATTTGTTCTCAAGTTTGTATGATTTTTTTTTGTACCTATGGCAAAGACTGAATATTTTGAATTAGGAACCCTTTCTAAACCGCACGGTTTAAAAGGCGCGTTTCATCTCTATTTAGATGTAGATGATCCCTATGAGTATGAGGATCTAGATGCAATCTTCTTACAGCAAGGGAACGAGATGGTTCCCTATTTTGTGGAGGATATCCAAATTCGAGATAATCTAAACCTGATCACATTAGAGGGGATTAATTCCTTAGATGCGACAAAAGATTTAGTGGGGTTGAAGGTATTTTTGCCTTTATCGGCTTTGCCAAAATTGAAAGATGATCAATTTTATTACCATGAGGTCATCGGATATCAAGTGGTTGATGCTAATCTAGGTGAATTAGGATTAGTAAAGGAGATTTATAGTACAGGGGCGCAAGACGTGGTGGTGATGATTTACCAAAACCATGAAGTCTTAATTCCTTTAATCGATGCGATCATACCGAAAGTGGATAAGAAAAATCAAATCGTGCACAGTATTTTACCAGATGGTTTATTAGAAGTTTACACTCAAGAGGATGCGGATTGATATTATTTCAGTAGTACCTGCTTTAATGAATAGCTTTTTTGAGCATTCTATCTGTGCGCGCGCCGCTAAAGCAGGGCTAGTAGAAGTAGTATTTCATGATTTACACGATTTTTCTGAGAAGAAGCACAGGCAGGTGGATGATTATCCTTTTGGCGGAGGTGCTGGTATGGTGATGGCTGTAGAACCATTATCGAAGTGCATAGAGTTTTTAAAAGCCGAGCGGACTTATGACGAAATCATCTATTTTAGTCCGGATGGAATTGTCTTAAAACAGGGTCTTGTTAATCAATTAAGTCTCGGGGAAAATCTGTTATTTATTTGTGGTCATTACAAAGGAATCGATGAGCGGATTCGAGAGAAGTATGTGACAAAGGAGATTTCCATAGGAGACTATGTGTTGTCTGGTGGTGAATTAGCTGCCGCCGTTACGGCTGATGCTATCATCCGGTTGATTCCAGGAGCGATAGGGGATGAGAGCTCTGCTTTAACAGATTCATTTCAAGATGGATTATTAGCACCTCCCGTCTATACGCGTCCAGCCAGTTTTGATGGAATGGATGTTCCTGAAGTTTTATTGTCAGGACATGAAAAGAAGATTGAAGAGTGGCGTCACGAGCAAGCTGTATTGCGTACGCAGACTAGAAGACCCGATTTATTAGATTAAGATGAACAAAAAGGAATCGGTTTCGCTGGTTACATTGTTAGCGTTAGGGGGACTTTACCTCAGTTGGGGGAGCACCTTTCTGAGTGTTCGAATTCTGTTGGATTATTTACCTCCCTTAGTCATTTCATTTTCCCGGAATTTAGTTGCTGGTGGGCTTTTTTTAGCTTGGTCAGTTTTAGGGGGACACTGGAAGAAGTTATCTTTTGAGCATTGGAAAGTACATCTGTTAGCCGGTGTTTTGTTGATTACCTTAGGTAATGGTTGTATGGCCTTAGCTGGTTTAACAATCCCATCGGGTTTGTCGTCAGTTTTTATGGCTTTTGGGCCTTTATTATTAGTTGTTTTTTTCTGGGTTGCTGGAAGGAAACCGAGTAATCGCAAGTTGATAGGGACCCTAGTAGGCTTTGTCGGAATTGTTCTGTTAGCATCTCAAAAAAACTTAGCGATACCTGGTAGGGAAATTGACTTTTACCAAGGAATGGGTTTCTTGCTAGTGGCTGTTGTTGCATGGAATTTAGGAGTCTTTTATATACAGTTTATGAAAGCGAACACCTATCATTTTACACAGGTTTGTGGGATTCAAATGACTACTGGAGGACTTATTTTGCTAGTAATAGCGCTGTTTAGAGGTGATACACAATCAGTAGATTTAGCTGAATTACCTCTTAAGGCGATCTATGTATTTGCCTATTTAGCGTTAATTGGTTCGATGGTCGGTTTTGGATTTTTTGCCTATTTATCAAAAGTGCTTGATGCTACATTGGTTTCAACTTACACGTATGTAAATCCAATAATTGCGTTGTTTTTAGGTAATATTATTCTAGGTGAGTCTTTAAGTAGTATATTGTTGTTCGCAAGTAGTTTGATTTTGTTTGCTGTCTTGTTGATTACTACCGAAAAGAGCTCAACCTCATGAAAAAATTTATCCTCATTCTCTTTTTTGCCGCACCACTTATGGCTCAAGATTTTCTGCCGCTTTATCCTGCTGGTATTCCTAATTATAAAACTGTTGTTAATAAACAGAAAGCCACTAAAGGAGCAGATGGAATTGAGCGTATTTCAGACGTAAGTATTCCCACCTATCGTTTCTTTCCAGCTCCCGGATCCAAAAATCCTCAGTCCTGTGTTGTGATTTGTCCTGGGGGTGGTTATCGAATTTTGGCTTCATCTCATGAAGGTTATGATATTGCAGCTAAATTTAATGAAGTAGGTGTTTCTGCTTTAGTTTTATATTACCGTTTACCCGCAGATTCGGCACAAGTGGAGAAAAAATATGCTCCCCTTCAAGATGCACAGGCTGCGATTGCTTTGGTTCGAAATAATGCAGTTAAATGGAACATTGATCCTGCCAAAGTAGGTATCATGGGCTTCTCTGCAGGGGGACATTTAGCTGCCACAGCCTCCACTCATTTTAATAAAGATTATACGGGTATTCATGCTGGTGCAAATCTTAGACCAGATTTCTCTATTTTATTGTACCCAGTTATTTCTATGCGTTCTTTTGGCCATGGAGGAAGTAAACAAAGTTTGTTAGGACAGAATCCTACAGAGGAGGAATTAGCATTGTTTTCTAATGAGGAACAAGTGACAACCCAGACACCTAAAGCATTTCTGGTTCATGCTTCTGATGACAATGCAGTTCCTTTGAAAAACTCTTTATTGTACGCTGAACGACTAACTGCAAATAAAATTCCAGTTGATTTGCATGTTTATGCCAAGGGTGGCCATGGTTTTGGCTTAAACAATAAAACCACAAGTGGGGACTTGTGGTTCGATCGTTTAATTTCCTGGATGAAAGCAAATCAATTGCTTTGAGTTTTCTTCATCACAAAGTAGAATGGAATGCCTAGAAGTACAATTCCTAGTCCAATGGAAGAGGAGAGTGTTTTTATCCATAATAGGTTGCCTGCGATTCCTACCAATAACAATAAGTAGCCACTGAAAAGTAGCTTCTGTAGTAGTGGCAATTCGTTCTGCATGATTCTCGTTTTAAAAACGGATGCTACGGTTAGGAAGTAGAATATCAAGATAGCGAAAACAGTAAAATCTAATAGGGCTCCATAAGAACCAGAGAAGCATAATAGGATAGCCCAAAGACCTTGAATTCCTAAAGAATAAACCGGAACATCTTTGTCATTCGTTTCAGCTGCTTTCTTAAAAAATAAACGGTCGTTCGCCATCGCCTGAAATAAGCGACCACCCGCTAAAATAATTCCATTATTACAACCAAAAGTTGAAATCATGATGAAGATGGCCATGACCATGGCTCCTATTCCGCCTAATACCGTCTCTAATGCGGCAGCACCTAAGCGATCTTGCGTCGCAAACATAATACCTCTTGCATAACTATTGATACCGTCCATTTCTCCTTGTAAAGGTAGAATACTTAAATAGGCCATGTTTGTCATGAAATACAGTAGGCAAACTAAAGCAGATCCGTATACTAAGCCTTTGGCAATCGTCTTCTTAGGATCTTCAAAATCAGCACTAGCAAAAGTGACATTGTTCCAAGCTGAGGAAGAAAATAAGGGACCTATCATGGCCACACCAAATAAGGATAGAAGTTCCCAACCCTCAATTTTATGTGTAGTTTGCGTTGCGGCATCCACCGTAAATGGCTCAGCAAAGAAACCTTCAAAGTGAATGAAACCATTTTGAACGCCCACATATAAACCTATGATGATAAGGATAATGATGGCGCCAATTTTGGTAATAGTAAAAATATTTTGAACTAAAGAGGCAAATTGAACCCCTCGGCTATTGACATAAGTTAATAGCGCAATGAGTGAAGCCGCTAAAATTTGTTGGGTGGTAATAAAATCACCTACTAGTGGCGTATCATTTAATAGGGCAGGAAAAATAAAGCCGGCATAACGTGCAAATGCCACAGCGACTGCGGCTATGGTGCCGGTTTGTATTACTAAAAAGGTAGTCCAGCCAAATAAAAAGCCAGTCAAAGGATTATAGGATTCTTTCAAATAGATATATTGTCCACCTGTTTTAGGGAATACTGAACTAAGTTTTCCATAGGCATATGCTCCTGTAATGGTTAAAAAGGCCGTTAATAGCCAAGTGCCTATCCAATAGATAGGGGAGCCTACTGATCTAGCTACTTCAGAACTTACTAGAAAGATACCCGAACCTATCATGGATCCCATGACTAGCATAGACGCATCTAATGTGTTTAATTTTTTATTCATAGAGGTGTTTATTGATTAAATACAATTCCTGATTTACATCATGAATTCAAAGAAACGATTAATATTTCTGATTTTCTTGAAGTGTTTTAAACTTTTTTTGATTGTAAACGTTTCCGTAAACGTTTACGGAAAAAAATTAAAGATTTTCTTTGATTTTTTATACAATTATCTTCTATATTCCCCCTGTAGTGTTTCTGTATTTATAAAAGATAATGCTATTGTACAATTTTAGATTGATTTATGAAAAAGACCATTAATGAAGTAGAAATTTGGGAAAAGTTTAGAGCTGGGGATCAGCAGGCCTTTTCCGTTATGTACGCTCATTTCGTTCAACCACTCTATACTTACTGCATGGGTATTACGAGTGATAAAGATTTAATAAAAGATTGTTTGCATGACTTATTCGTAGAAATTTGGAAAAACCATGCCAGCCTAGGACCTACTACTAGTGTGAAGTTTTATTTGATGGCTTCCATTAAGCGCAAAATTGTCAGACAAATAGAATCGCAACTTAAGAATCAAAATCACCACCATTCCTATCAATATCAGTTTATGGAGGATATGCCTTCACCAGAAAAACAATTGGTTTTAGTGGAAGAGGAGCGTATGTCACATGAGTCTATGTACCAAAGCTTAAATAAGTTAAGCAAGCGTCAGCGAGAGGCAATTACTTTAAAATATTTTGAGAATATGGATACGGATCAGATTTCAGAACAGATGAAAATCAATCCTCAATCCGTATACAATTTGTTATTTGGGGCTTTAAGGGTAATGAAGGACCAAATGACAAGGAAAGCTTACGCTTGTTAATATGTAATAATTATAAGAAATATTTGAGTAAATCACATGCCAATTGTGCTTTTCGGGATATATAATCTTAATAAGATTGAAATGTTTTCGAAAAGAATGAGCTGGATAAAGAGATTAAAAATAGTAAATAAGTACCCAATAAAACCCTTACGACTATCCCAACAAGAATGCAAAGCCTTGTGGGATAGGATACAAAAGACTTTGCAAACAACTTAATTTTAATTAACCTATGAGAAAAAAATTACTTTCCAAGGTGCTCCTTAGCGGTATAATGCTGTTATTGAGTATTCAAATTTTTGCCCAAGATCGGACGGTCTCAGGTAAAGTAACCTCATCAGAGGATGGCTTAGGAATTCCTGGTGCCAGTGTTGCCGTTAAAGGAACATCCAAAGGTACATCTACCGATGCTGACGGTAATTACAAGATTACAGTTAGTAATTCGGCTATTTTAGTATTTACTGCTGTTGGAACTAACGCTCAGGAAGTTTCAGTAGGGACAAAGACGCAAGTAAATGTGGCTTTAAGTGCTGATACTAAGTCTTTACAAGAAGTAGTTGTTGTCGGTTATGGTACTCAAAAGAAGAGTCAATTAACAGGAGCAATATCATCTGTAACGGCTAAGCAGATTACTGAGATGCCTATCACTAACTTAGGTCAAGCGATGCAAGGTCGCGTGGCGGGTGTGGACGTGGCGCAATCTGGTTCAAAGCCAGGAACTGTACCTCGTGTTTTAATTCGTGGTCGTCGTTCATTTAATGCGGGTAACGATCCATTATATGTTGTGGATGGTATCCCTCTTTCTGGTGGTTATGAAGATATGAACCCGAATGACGTAGAATCAATGGAAATTTTGAAGGACGCGTCGGCTACAGCTATCTATGGTGCTCGTGGTGCGAATGGTGTTGTATTGATTACAACGAAGCGTGGATCAAAAGATGGAAAAACGGTCATTTCATATGATACTTATGTAGGTTCTACTCAATCATTAGATAAAATCAAGTTATTTACAGGTGCTGAATTTGCAGAGTTAAAGCGTGAATCACGCCGTACTATTGGTACTTACCGTGATGCGAATAATAATTTAGTTCCTTCAGGCGTAGTTGATGCTTTTGCTGATTCAAAATTATTTACTGCTATCGAATTAGATGGTATTGCAAAAGGTCGTTCTCTTGATTACCAAGACATGATGGTTAGAACAGGTTTCCAACAAAACCATGCTTTAGGTGTTCAAGGAGGTAATGATAAGACTCAATTCTCTATTAATGCGGGTTATTTTCAAGATAATGGTATTATCAAGGGTTTAGATTTTACGCGTTATTCAGTGCGTACAAGTGTTGATCATCAAGTGAACAAAAGTTTAAAAGTAGGAGCATCGTCATACTTAATGTATGCGGTAACGAATGGTGCTAATATTAACCCGTATGGTTTCTTATTGCAGCAAAATCCATTAGCTAGAGCTTATGATGATAGTGGTAACTTGATTTTTGAGCCTACAGATGATGCTTTGTTAACGAACCCATTAAATGAAATTGTGGATGGTGCTGTAATTGATGAGACTAAGAGATACCGTATGTTTAACAGTATTTATGCTGAATTGCAAATAGCAAAAGGTTTAAAGTACCGTGTTAACTTTGGTCCTGACTTTACGATCTCACGTAATGGTCGTTTCTACGGTGCTTTAACTAACCAAATCAAGCGTGGAGCTCCTACGGCTACAACAGATAATCGCCAAGGATTTAATTACACTATTGAAAATGTATTGACTTACAACAAGCAATTCAAAAATCACAATCTAGGTGTAACGTTATTACAATCGATGCAGCGTGATAATTTTGAGCAATTCACTCAAAGTGTTTTAGGTGTTCCTGTAGAAAGTCAGGCATTTTACAACTTAGGAAATGCGGCTTCTATCCAAGGTATGGGTTCTAACCTAATTCAATGGACAATTGCCTCTTACATGGCTCGTGTTACGTATGATTACAAAGGAAAGTATTTAGTTACATTAACTGCTCGTCGTGACGGATCATCTCGTTTTGGTGAGAACACGAAGTGGGGAAATTTCCCAGGTGTCGCTTTAGGTTGGAATTTACACCAAGAAGGTTTCATGAAGGATTTGACTTGGTTAGACGAATTTAAAGTACGTGCTTCTTATGCTCAAGTAGGTAACCAAGGTCTATCGCCGTATCAGACTCAAGGTTTGATGGCGCGTACATCTTATGCATGGAATACGAATGCAGCTTATGGTTATCGCCCTAGTACAATTGGTAATCCTGATTTGAAGTGGGAAACATCTACGTCAC
>JACCED010796825.1_pt1 | contig 10536 bp, 10 predicted proteins | sample 7455021 | NCBI WGS metagenome assembly JACCED01 (sample SAMN15323456, study PRJNA562643) | freshwater metagenome | isolation source: river surface water | place: USA:Blue River Watershed | collected 2017-08-19 | reverse complement strand
ATGATCTCCATGACCAACGCCGCTTTGCGCTTGGCCGTCCACCTCTTGATGTCGTCTTCCATCGTCATACTCATGGCTAATTTCTCCAATAGTATGACCTGAGCAGCTTTTTAGTGGGTCAATACAGGTAAACGTTTTTTGCTTAAGCAAGAGTTGCTTTTCATCGTTGACTTTTGATCTCAAGGAGGCGGGTGTGGCGTGCAGCGAAAACCGTGTTGCCCGTTTGATGCGAGCAGCGCAGATCAAATCGGTGCTAGGTTACAAGCGCCCCAGGTATAAGTTGGGAAAGCCCGCGCAAATGGCTCCAAACCAACTTGAGCGGCAATTCCAGCATGACGAGCCAGACCATGCCTGGGTCACGGACATCACCTACATCCGAACGCATGAGGTGTGGTTGTATTTGGCAGCGGTGCTTGACTTGCACTCACGTGCTGTTGTGGGTTGGAGCATGGGGCCAAGCATGCAGACAGGCTTGGTGCTGGATGCCTTGACGATGGCGGTCTGGCGTAGAAGGCCAAAGGACTCGGTGATCATTCACTCCGACCAGGGAAGTCAATTTGGCAGTGACGAATTCAATCGCTGGTGCAAAGTCAACCGGTTGAGTCCCAGCATGAGCCGCAGAGGCAATTGCTGGGATAACGCGGTGGCGGAGTCTTTCTTCAGCAGCCTGAAGAGCGAGCGTATCAAAAAGAGGATTTACCCAACGCGGGCAGAAGCCAAGTCAGAGATCTTCGATTACATCGAGGGCTGCTACAATCGAGTTAGACGCCACAAGCATCTCGAACAACTAAGCCCCCATGAATTCGAGCGCCAGCGTCAAACTTCGCTATGAAAAATGTCTAGGGATTTGGGGGAATGCCAACTCGCTCATTTGGGGCAAGCTAAGCGAACCAGGGCTTTGAGCGCATTATTACGATTTATCAGCGCATTGCACGCCGCCCAGAAGATGTTTGATGTGATTTGGGTAGAAGAAGCTTTGCCCTGGTGGCCGGCGTGCAGTGGGTCTAATTAATTCTCTCAAAGCAGGACTATATCTGTGATCAACATTCTAGGGCTTGCACTTTATGGTCCAATTGCTGCAAGCCATAGAGTCCGACTTGGGCAGTACCGGAAAGGTCTGTTGGAAGAAGGGATCGATCTGCATATACAGTCCTTGCTGGGCAACGATTACTTAGAGTGTCGCTTCCGAGGGGACCGACGTCCAATAGGGACTGTTCTACGTGCAGGTGTTGAAAGATTACGACTTCTTCTAGGCAGGCGGCGTTTCGACGCTGCCGTCGTGCACTGCGAATTGTTTCCACTCGCTCCGGGATGGTTAGAGCGTGCTGTATTGCGATTGCCATATATCTATGACTTCGACGACGCTTTTTATTTGCGGTATCGCGGTGGCAATTTGAGCTCTCTAGGCATGGTGCTAGGCGGAAAATTTGACAAGGTGATTTGCGGGGCTGCTGCGGTTACAGCAGGAAATTTGCATTTGGCTGATTACGCTAGCGCGTTTAATCAGAATGTTTCGGTCTTACCCTCTGTAGTTGATACGGCGCATTTCTCTCCAGGTGTCCACTACGACAATTCAATATTTACTGTGGGCTGGATTGGTTCCCCTTCCACAGCAAAATACCTGCTCGACTTGGTTGCACCTTTGCAAATTCTCGGAAGAGACCGGAGATTGCGATTGGTAGTCATCGGGGGCAAGGCGCCACATGTGGAGAATGTCGAGGTACTCGAAATTCCCTGGTCGGAGGATAGTGAAGTGAAGCTGATCAATACATTCGATGTTGGCGTGATGCCATTACCGAATAATGAATGGGCACGCGGAAAATGCGCTTTTAAACTGATCCAGTACATGGCGTGCGGGGTCCCTGTTGTCGCTTCGCGTGTGGGGGCGAATATAGAACTGGTGACTCCAGAATGTGGTTTTCTCGCGGAAACAGACGAGCAATGGGTAGAGGCACTCAGGCAGCTTGGGGATCAACCTTTGATGCGTAGCAGGATGGGGGTCTCATCTAGAAAGCGAGTGGTAGACGCTTATTCGCTCCAAAGCAATTTACCTCTGATGGCAAACGTCATTCATAAGGTAGTCGGGAAAAACTAAATGCCAATGGATGTCAAAAATTTTGATCCGAAGACAGTAGCCAGTTTTGGTGACGAGTGGTCGCGCTTTGACCAGGCAGGAATGTCCGATAAAGAGGCAGAAAAAGTCTTCAACGAATATTTTTCCATCTTCCCGTGGGAGAGATTGCCGGCTGCAGCTGAAGGTTTCGACATGGGCTGTGGCAGTGGCCGTTGGGCACGTTGGGTTGCGCCAAGGGTAGGGCGTTTGCACTGTATTGATCCGTCACAAGCCCTGGAGGTGGCGCGCAAGCACTTGGCTTACTGCGACAACGTGACATTCCATCGAGCAGCGGTAGACGAAGCGCCCGTTGAATTGAGCAGCCAGGATTTTGGCTATTCGCTGGGTGTACTTCACCACGTGCCAGACACGGCAGCTGCCATCCATTCCTGTGTTGCCCTCCTCAAGCCAGGGGCTCCATTGCTGCTTTATCTTTATTACGCATTTGATAACCGCCCGTGGTGGTTTCGAGCTTTGTGGCGCGTATCTGATACTGGTCGGCGTGTGGTGTGCCAATTGCCTGCTGGGCTAAAGCACTGGGTTACTGACACAATAGCAGCCATGGTCTACTGGCCTTTGGCCCGCTTGACCGGTTTGTTGGAGCGCTTGGGCTTTAGGGTGCATGGTATCCCCCTTTCCTACTACCGCGAACACACTTTTTACACTATGCGCACAGATGCAAGAGATAGGTTTGGGACACCGCTGGAGCAGCGGTTTACCAGAGCACAGATCGAGGCCCTGATGCGGGAGGCAGGTTTGCTTGACATTAGTTTTTCAGATGATGCACCCTATTGGTGTGTGATAGGGTTTAAAGCGTCAGTCACTAAACCGAGTGACTCCTAATTCATGTGTGGCCTAACTGGCTTTTGGCAGCTTGAGTCAGCAAGCAGCTCTGAGGAGTTGCATGCCGGAGCTCATCTTATGGCGCAGGGCCTGCATCACCGCGGTCCAGACGACGGCGGCACCTGGGTCGATGCATCGGTCGGGCTAGCCCTGGGCCACCGCCGCCTAGCCGTTGTCGAACTGTCCGCCGCAGGGCACCAGCCCATGCAATCCGCCAGCGGGCGCTGGTCAATCGCCTTCAATGGCGAAATTTACAACCACATGGCCATGCGTGCCGGATTGCAGACAGCAGGGGCTGCGCCGGTCTGGCGCGGCCAATCTGACACTGAAACACTGCTGGCCGCCATAGAGCATTGGGGGGTGGAAGCTACGCTGCAGCGATGTGTGGGCATGTTTGCGATTGCTCTGTGGGACAAACGGAGCCATACGCTCATGTTGGCGCGGGACCGCCTGGGGGAAAAGCCGCTGTATTACGGCTGGGCAGGTAGCGGCGCGGATCGTGCTTTCGTTTTTGGCTCCGAACTCAAGGCTTTAAAGGCGTATCCAGGATTTGACGCGCCGGTCTGCCGACAAGCGCTGGCCCAGTACCTGCGTTTCATGTATGTGCCTGCCCCGCGCAGCATTTACAAAGGCATCTTCAAGCTGGAGCCAGGTTGCTTGCTCACGCTAGTGGGACCTCCACCGCTTGATGCGCCAACCCTTCCTTTGCGGCCAGGTCAACTCCATGGCAGTGTTGAATTGCAGCGTTGGTGGTCATTGATAAGCGCTGTGGAAGCTGGCGCCAACAACCCAGTGTCTAACGAGGCCGAAGGATTGCGTCTGCTCGAAGAGCGCCTGACCGAAGCAGTCAGTCTCCAGTCGATGGCCGATGTGCCGTTAGGGGCATTTTTATCCGGTGGCGTGGACTCTTCAACGATTGTTGCCTTGATGCAGCGCCATTCATCGCGCCCTGTAAAGACGTTCACCATCGGCTTTGATGAAGCAGGTTTTGATGAGTCGCCGCATGCTCTTGCCGTCGCCAACCACTTTGGTACACACCACCATGAAATGCGCGTCACAGCACAAATAGCGCAAGATGTGATACCTACCTTGCCATGGATGTACGACGAGCCCTTTGCGGATTCATCACAGATTCCGACACATCTTGTTTGTCGCGCAGCTAGGCAACATGTGACGGTTGCTTTAAGCGGTGATGCCGGCGATGAACTGTTTGGTGGGTACAACCGCTATATTTGGGGGCCGCGAATCTGGAACAAGTTGAGCTTGCTTCCTCCACCTGCACGTAAACTGTTGGGCAGTTTTCTGGCATCTGTTTCATTGACGGGATGGAGCGCTCTTGGTGTGCCGTTGTTGAGGCGAGGCGGCGGGGTGGTTCATTTGGGTGATAAGGTGCACAAACTGGCTGACCGCTTACGCCATTCGGACAACATGGACGAGCTTTACCGAAACTTGGTCAGTGAATGGGCAGACCCTTCTTCCTTGGTGCTGGGTGCTGACGGAGAATCAATTAAGGAGTCTGCCAGCATATTGGATGATCCTTTACCATCATCGGACATGGACCAGCCATTGCCCATGATGTTCCGTGATGCAATGACCTATTTGCCTGATGACATCTTGTGCAAAGTTGACCGTGCCGCCATGGCGTGTAGCTTGGAAACACGTGTGCCATTCTTGGATCATCGGGTGGTGGAACTGGCCTGGCAACTGCCTTTACACATGAAGGTTCGTGGGCATATTGGCAAATGGGCATTGCGGCAGGTGCTGTACAAACATGTACCTAAAGAAATGATTGAGCGCCCCAAGGCTGGATTTGCTATTCCAATTGGAAAATGGTTACGTGGTCCTCTTCGCGAGTGGGCGGATGATTTGATCAGTGAATCACGTATGAGGTCTGAGGGCTACTTGCGCCCCGAGCCTGTGCGTCGGATTTGGGCTGAGCATTTGAGTGGGCACCGCGACCATACCGCCAAACTCTGGGCAGTTTTAATGTTCCAGGCTTGGCTGGAGAAGAATGGCTGATATGTGGCCGTATTGGGTTTTGCTTTTTTTACCTCTTATATACGTTGCCATATCTAGTGCGAGCAATGCCACCAGTCATTACTTTTCTGGAAATGCGCAATTTAAAAAAAATGGGAGATTGGCATTATTAATTTACGGAATTCTTCTGGCAATTATGGTGGGGTTGCGGCACGAAGTGGGTGGCGATTGGACAACTTATATAGCACATCTGGAGAATACCATTCAACTAAGTTGGTTTGAAGGAATCACATTAAAAGGTGAGCCAGCATATGGTTTAATCAATTGGATCTCTATACAGATTGGTGCCGGTGTATATGGGGTCAATTTCATATGTGCATTTATCTTTGTATTCGGATTAATATCATTTTCGTATGCTAGTCCTCAGCCTTGGCTGGCTTTGTCTGTGGCAGTTCCATACCTCGTGATTGTTGTTGCAATGGGATACACCCGACAAGGTGTAGCTATTGGATTAGTAATGTTAGGCATAGTTGCGTTGTGCAACGGTAATATTTGGAGGTTTGCAGCCTGGACAATATTAGCTGCTTTGTTTCACAAGGCAGCCTTGATCATGCTTCCTATGGCAGTGTTTGCTGGGCGGAAAACATGGATTGCTGTACTTGGCGTTCTGGTTGTTGGGATGCTAATGTTCTACTTGCTGCTATCTGAATATGTTGATATTTTAGTGTCCGGTTATTTGACAGCAGGATACGAATCTTCGGGCGCAGCAATTCGTGTAGCAATGAATGCGTTGCCCGCCGCTATTTTTTTGTTGTTTCGAAGACGATTTAGGCTTTCTTCCTCTGAAGAATCGTTTTGGTTTTGGATGTCTTGGGGTGCATTGGTATTTATAGTTTTATTAATAATATCGCCTTCATCAACGGCAGTAGACAGGCTAGCTCTTTACTGGATACCGATACAAATTTTTGTATGGTCACGTTTACCGCAGGCCATGGGCTATTATGTTGGAACACAGCGGCAGTGGACTATCATTATATCATTATATGCCATTATTATACAGTACGTATGGTTATTCCATGCCGATCACAGTTTTGCATGGCTTCCTTATAAATTTTACCCTTGGGAGTGGATTTGGTCGTGAAGGTACTGATTGTGCTGAACTCAGCATGGAATTTGCTTAATTTTCGTGCAGGATTGATAAAAGCGCTTATTGCTCAAGGGCATGAGGTAGTGCTGGCTGCGCCGACTGATGAGAACGTACCGGCTTTAGAAGAATTGGGTGCAAAATTCATAAATTTACCAATGCGAGCACACGGATTAAATCCAATCGCAGACCTAAGACTATTTTTGCGTCTTTTGCTTTTATTAAATAACATTAAGCCAATGGTGCTACTTACATACACCGCTAAACCCAATATTTATGGAGGACTTGCGGGACGATTAGTATCGATACCTGTCATTAATAATATAGCAGGATTAGGATCAGTATTTATAAAAAATGGTTGGGTTGCAAGACTACTAACAATATTATACCGTTTGGCTCTAACCCGTTCTAAGCGGGTTTTTTTTCAGAATAATGATGACCGAGTACTCTTTATTAAAATGGGTATGGTAAAAACTGAACGTACTAGTTTATTGCCAGGATCTGGAGTTGATTTATGTCATTTTGCGTTAACTCCCCTGCCTTGCCTCAAAGAAAATCATTTACCATTTAACGAGCGTAAATTTATTTTTCTGTTAATTGCAAGACTGCTGAAAGACAAAGGAATTCTGGAGTACGCAGAGGCAGCGCGGCTTCTCAAGCCATTGTACCCGCGCGCTGAGTTTGCTCTTTTAGGTTTTCATGATAAAGAAAATCCAAATGCAATATCGGAGAAAATATTAAACGACTGGAGTACAAAAGGAATCCTCAATTACTGGGGTTCGAGTAAAGATGTAAGAAATGAAATAGCCACCGCAGATTGCGTGGTGTTGCCATCCTATAGAGAGGGGACGCCCAGATCCCTTTTAGAGGCAGCTGCCATGGGTCGGCCTCTTATCGCAACTGACGTTCCCGGATGCCGAGAGGTAGTCCGACCGAATTTTAACGGCCTAATTTGCGAACCATGCAATGAAAAAAGTTTGGCCATGCAAATGGAAAATATGTTACTTATGCAACCTGATAATTTCATGCAAATGGCACAAGCCAGCAGAAAAATAGCTCAGGAGAAATTCGATGAACATTTTGTAATCGACGCATATACTCATGTATTGAACAATATTTAATTCATTTAGGAATTTCGAATTTTGATTAGTTTAATAATTCCTCATTTCAATCAAATAGCAGAATTATTGAATCTGTTAAAAGGGATTGCTAATTGGGATTTGCTGCCTGATGAAATAATTGTTGTAGATTCTTCATCTGATTCAACTTTTGTGAATCTAGTTGTTACAAATGTACTCGAAGGAATAGGGGTAAAATTTCATATAATTCATTGTTCTAACAAATATCCAGGTGCTGCTCGAAATATTGGCCTTAATGCTTCTAGTGGTGAGTTTGTTGCATTTTTAGATGTTAGAACAATTCCTGCTAAAAATTGGTTATTGCTTGCTATAGAAAACTTATTGAGCCATCCCAATGCAAATGGCGTTTATGGGGAAACATACTATATAGTTAATAGTTTTTTTTCCAAATTGATTCGATTGTCAAGTTACGGAGAATTGCCGTTGCAGACACTACCAGGCTCAGTTTTCAGGCGTGAGACGATGAATATTGTTGGAAATTTTATTGGATTTTGTCGAGCAGGGGAGGATACGGATTGGATGGTTCGACTCAGATTGCATGGGTTGTATATGCTCAAGGCTAGCTCTACAATTAATTATAGTGGTCTAAATGATTTGACACTTTCATCACTGCTTAGGAAGTGGTACAGAAACTATCAATATGCTGCCGAATTACCATATTTACACGCTCATAAAAATATATACTCTTATGTGTTAACGGTAGTTTTAATCTTGATTGCATTTAATTGGAACTGGATAGTAGCAGGGTGGGATTCGGAAAGCGAATACTATATTCCACATATAACCAAAATAATAATTACGTCACTCATATTCGTTTACGTATTAATCAGAGGATTATTAATTCCAATGAAGAAAGGGGCGCTGTGGGTAGATTTAATACCATTTAATTGGATAGTTGTTGCCGGTCTTTCGGCGTTACTTGATGCTACTAAAATTTTAGCATTTGCCAAAGTGAGAATTAAGCGTGATTAAAAGATTATTTTGCTTTTGGACAGGGAGTAATCCTATGCCTCCTGAGAGAGTTCGGGCCCTTGAAAGTATGGATAAGACTGGATTAAATGTCGAATTTGTGACTCAGAACAATCTCTCTGATTGGATTGTTGATGGATTTCCGTTACATTCGGCCTATCCATTTCTATCAGCTATACATCGAGCAGATTATTTGCGTGTTTATTTCATGCATCACTATGGTGGTGGCTACTCTGATATAAAATTCATAAATGACTCTTGGATTCCTGCTTGGGACAAATTGCTAGATTCTGATTGCTTGGCAATGGGTTACAGAGAAATTGGTCCTCGTGGAGTTGCTATATTGCGCTCCCCAGAATACATTAAATTGCTTTGGAATTGGAAACTCTTAATTGGAAATTGCGCATATATTTTCAAGCCAAGAACTCCCTTTACCGCTGAGTGGTTGGATTTAAGCAATAAATTTTTAGATATTAAAATATATCAATTATCTATTAATCCTGCGAGAGCCCCTGAAGATTTTAAGGGCCGAATGGTTGGTGCTAACTCTAGTCTATATCCTATTCGGTGGTCAGAGTTATTGGGGAATATATTTCATCCACTTTGCTTAAAATATTCAAAAATGATTCTACAAGATTTGCCTCGACCAAACTTTAATGCAAACTATGATATTTGATTTTTAATTAACATTTAAATTTCGAGAAATTATCAATTTTATTTTTATTCCAAGTGCTATTAGCACAATAAATTCTGAAATAAATAGTGATATTGCTGCTCCTTCTGCATGAAAATTTGGACACAAATTAAATATCAGAATTGTAATAAGTATAAAGCCCAAAATATAAATTTTTGAAAATATTTTTTCCATGCCAAGCGGTATCAAAATTTGCATGCCTAAAATATTAGAGGTAGAAGTCATTAAAGGGATAAAAGAAAGCCAACGTATCGTACTTGTTGCATCTATGAATTCATGTCCGCCAAGTAACATCGCAATATCAGCAGCATAAAACCAAGATAAGGTGCAGATCGGCGTTAAAATTGCAATCTGCCATACAGCAGCTTTAAACCCAAGATTAAAAAATTGATTTTTTTCAGTCTTCGCTAATAAAGACATTCGTGGAAAAAGTGCTGCAGCTATAGGTCCGGATAAAGAAATAATCGCACTTTTCGCTTTGTCTGCCAAATTGAATACGCCTAATGCAGATGAGCCGGATATGTAATATATATAGATAGGTATTAATAGAGTATATATGCTGATATTAATTTTTGCAATGAAAGTGTTCCAGCTCGAGGCATATATATTAGATATATCCCTCAAAGTTGGTTTTTCCCATTTCACAATACTCGTTCTAACGATGTAAAAAATGAAAATAATGCCGCCGAGTAGATTGCAAATCGCAAAAAATAAGATTGCCAATTCAACATCATCCTCCGTGGTTACCATCAGAAATAACAAGGGTAGTGTACCGATTTTGCTGAATAATTGAATTGAGGTTACTGTGCTGAAATTTTCTAGACCATGAAGCAGCCAAAATGGGAATGATATATAGCCTATCACCATTAAGTATCCATAAAATAATTGTTGGTTACTTGCTGGAATAAGATTTGTCTGCTGCGATATTGTGTAAAGTAATATTCCGGCAATCCCGGTTAAAATCCACTGTGCAGTCCACGCAGAAAAAAAATATGTTGAAAATAATTCTTTATTATTGCGCATTGCAGATACTACTTTGATTGCGCTCCATGAAAATCCAAAATCTACTATTAATATAATTAAAGACATAATTGATTGGATGTATATGACTTGACCAAATCCAGCTGTGCCAAGTATTCTGGCTAGGTATGGAAGGAGGGCTAAATTAACTATATAAATTGCAAATTGACTTATTGCGCTGTTAGTTATATTATTTAGTACGCCTAGCTTTTGCATTTTTGGATTTTGATTTATGATTTTATATTTACTTAATATTTAACGTAATTTGTAAATGATAATTGCTAGAACTTCTCGCAGTACATTATTGCTATTTTCTAAAGCTGTCGTCGAGGGTAAATATTTCATTAGATTTGACCCATTTGTAACAGGGAATCCCATTGGAGCGGGTATAACATCGAAACCCGTTGAATTGAACGCTTGTATTGATCTGGGCATGTGCCAACTGTGTGTAACCAATGCTATGCGTTGCATTCTATCTTTAGAAAGCATTTTATAAGTATTTAGGGCATGTGTATTGACCCACTAAAAAGCTGCTCAGGTCATACTATTGGAGAAATTAGCCATGAGTATGACGATGGAAGACGACATCAAGAGGTGGACGGCCAAGCGCAAAGCGGCGTTGGTCATGGAGATCATT
>JACCED011954889.1_pt1 | contig 10537 bp, 10 predicted proteins | sample 7455021 | NCBI WGS metagenome assembly JACCED01 (sample SAMN15323456, study PRJNA562643) | freshwater metagenome | isolation source: river surface water | place: USA:Blue River Watershed | collected 2017-08-19 | reverse complement strand
TTGTTCTCAAAGCATTACCGTAAACGCCAGTTATCTTGTCTGTAAAGACACATGTGCGTGCAGCAATACGATAAGAGTTCGGGCCCATAACTTCATCAAAGCTGTGTGCAGCAACACTACCAATTGGTTTATCATTAAAGTATAATAGCCAGACTTGCTTTTCTCGTTCGTTTTTAAAACTTCCAACTAGCATCTTTTCCGTTGAATTATTTTCAAACCCTCGAGCAGATGCTTCTGCGTAAAAGTCAGTTAAGTCTAAATCTGGAGACCATGGAATTACTTTAAACATTTTACCTCGTCGATAAAGTCACTAGGATAATTTGTTCTAAAACTTTCCCAGCATAGTTGTTCGAGTAATTCAAATGGCTGCGGGACGTCCCAAGCAATGCCCAATTTATCCACATGCTTTTTCATCTCTTCTTGTCTAGTAGAATAAATGTGACTCTCGACATCTTTTATACTAAAATTAGGCTCCATGCTTCGATAGGCAAAAAAGTAGTTAATACTTTTAAGTTTTCCATTTACAACAAAGTAACTGCTGGGATGCATACTATATTTGTATATACCCAAACTCTTATGAGCTTTGATTATGTTGATCATTTGTTCACGCCAGTCAGGTACCACTTTGTCATAGTTGTCTATGTTACACTGGCTTTGTTCCCAAAAGTCTGGGCCATCTATTTCTAGGAAAAGTTTTTTTCTATCTAGGTCAATATTTAAGATTTTAGGAACAAGGTCCGGGAAGTTATTTCTCATATGGGTAAGATAATTAATTTCTCTTAGCCACTTCTCTTCCATCTTAGCAGGATCGACTACTTGGTTCTGCCCTTGATGGTACTCTGTATCGTTGTGATACCATTGACAAAATACTTTTTTATCTGTGCTTATAAGACTTGTGTAGATTAAGTTATTTCTGCAAAGTCCGTGACCGGGTACATCGTTGTAATAATAATTAAATTCTAACATTAGAAAAACTCAGTAACTTGTAGAACTAATCTAGGAGTATACCCAATATTAGCGGAACCATGATATGCATTTTGTTCAACATACGCAAATACATCGCCTGCTTTGTAATCAGTTACTAACTCGTTGTTAATAATAAACACATGCCCTGGTTCGTAGTCAGTCCACGGCATCCAGTATCTAATAACTTTCTTTTCAACGTCCGGATCTTCGTGCATGTTCATATATTGAGCAGGCAACATTTTGACCATCCACCAGTAATATTCTTTACTAGTTAACCATGGCGGAATAATTTCAAAAGGAGCATCAGTATGCTTAAAATACCAAAAGTGAACAGCATTCATGTCGTACCCGCTATCTCTAGCTTTTTGATATACGCGAGTGTGATATTCGTCTATAGGTATAGAAGGAGGCCTTGGCTGGCCCTGTTCGGTCATAAAGAACTCAACCCACTCTGGTCGAATCCAATCTTTAAAATTTCCAACGTATCGTAAGTTCATGTCAATATTTAGCGGGTGCAATTTTACCATCATAAATATGTGATGATTAAAGGTATAAACAATATTCCGTACTTTGATATGGAGCCGTTTCTTGATATGGAAGCATTTGATAAAATGCAGCCAGAAATATATCGCGGGTTTGCAGAAGCTAGAGAGTTTGCTAAAGAAGGCACTTGGATGGCGCCCGGGTTTACATTTGAAGATATGAGCTATCCGATTCACTGGAAACCAGTATACAAGGCCATTGAGGAGTTTATAGCGTTGCCCGATGACGATCCTATTAAACAAGGCGGTATCGATCTTTATAGAGATTTTGACAATTTTGAAATTCGCAATAAATTTACAAGATATGTAAAAATGGCAATGGGTGCGTATGACCCGTACGTCTATTACTTTTTATGGGCGCAGGGAGATTGGAATGATCGCACTGCACCTAGGAACATGACCCCCGAGTCTAAGCATTTTCCTAACGTTGTTAAATGGGTAGAAAGTTTAGTTGACAAAGGCATCTTTGATTACATTGGGCGTGTTATTTTCTTTCATTGTGAAGCCGATGGGATTCCGTTCGAGCATAGAGACTTAGATGCTAAGAACGGCGTTAATGTTGTTAAGCCGCACCGCAATGAGTTTATACATATACGTCCTAACACAAAAAAAGCGTTCTATTTGTGGGACCCAGAAAAGAAAAATAAAATTTACTTAAACACACGAGCAGCATGGTGGAACGATGTCGACTGGCACGGTGGCGAGCGCATTATGGAGCAGAGTTACAGTTTAAGGATTGACGGAAAGTTTACAGAGTCTTTTCGTAAGCAACTAGGAATTTCTCATTTAGAGAATTATTAAATCTCTCCATTCCTTATGCTCCATATGTTTAAACACAGTTTCTTTTAACCATTGGTGATTATTTTTTCTCGAAGAACTAAGTAATGAATGTTTAGCTTCTTGATTACCGTAAAACATCTTAGCCAGCTCGAGGGTTAATTCAGTAGGTTTACTGTACCACTTAGAAGTATCTATTCCCCATGAAGTTGCCAATTGTGCCCACATGTAGTCGGGGAATAAAGAATAACCGGTTACTGCATTATACATGACGTTATTTCTATGATGATATTTTTCGTAAATTAAATCTTCATGATTTTCTTTACTATGTAACGCTCTCATGTCCCTCCAAAAGTCGCTAGTGTCTCTGCTGCTAAGAGTGTAATGAACTTTTATAAAATCTGCAATGTCATCGAGAGAGTACATAACTTTTTTATTTGCATCATCAAAGTTAAGAATACCAGTTTGTTCATATACTCTTAATACATCAGATAATTGAGATATGCTGTTAATGATAACAAATAACGCATTGGCTTCCATTGGCTCTACAAATCCCGAACTAAGTCCGACAGCAACAGTATTTCCAGATGCAAACTTTTCTAACCTAGAAGGGGTCCATTTAAGCAACCTAGGTGTTTTTCCTTTTAAGTCAACCATGTTAGAAAATTCTTCACGAGCTTGATCGTCAGATACATGACTACTGCTAAAACAATAACCGGACCCCATTCTATGGTATAGACCTATCTTAAAAAGCCAACCGTGCTTTTGTGCAATGCTTTGAGTGTAGTTAACCATTTCAGCATTTACATCATTGTAATCGATTTGGCATACCCAAGCCGAATCTACGATGTTGTCTTTATATAGAACTTCCTTCCAGCCCAATTCGGATACTAATAGTCTTTTAAATCCTGTAGAGTCTATAAACAAGTCGCCAGTTAATTCTTCGCCGTCGTCTAAAATAATCTTTGAAATATTTTCACCATTTGTAATTACACTAGATACTTTCTTTTGTAAATGAACTACTCCATTTGGTACTGCTATGTTATCCCTAATGTATTCAGCAGCTAGATCAGCATTGATATGTTGACTTTGACTGTAGATGGAATTTAACAAATACATATCGCCTTCAAACGGACTAACATTCTTTTCCATATAATGAAATTGACTGTTAAAAAATTTATCAAATCTATCAATGTATCCGGTTCTTAATAATTCTAATACCAGGTCAGTTGTTTTATTTTCAACACTATAATGCGAGTAGTCCATCAACCAGTCATTCCTACTAACTGGCTGCGGAACGTCTCTGTAAAGCAACTTGCTATCAGTAGTGTAGTTGAAACTGAAGTATTCGTATTCGCCCTTGCCTTCTTTCCACCCTACAAATTTGTTAGCAAACTTATATATAGAACCTGTCTTAAACATCCAGTCATTAACCGGTACTCCCATTTCTTGAAAGAAGCTAGCCACGTGAGGTGTTACACTTTCTCCTACTCCAATTTTTGGAATATCAGGACTTTCGATTAATGTTATTTTAGCATTAGTGTGTCTTTTAGAAAGCCATCCGGCTGTCATCCATCCTGCTGTGCCGCCACCTACGATTACTATTTTCATTGTTTAATTCTCTCTATCATTTCTGGTGTTTCTTTTAAAACAAATTCAACTGAAAAAATATTTGGTATCTTTAACCAAATGTCAATAACTTGATTAATCTCGCTGAATTTAACTTTATACCGTTCGTCGATTTTAATTGGCCATTGACTGTTTTCGCAAAATGCTAGCTTAATATAAAAAATGTTAGATTTGCTAGTTAAGGACAATTGCTTGCATCGTGTTTGCAACTCTAACTTGTTTTTTCCGTATTCGGGCCATATATCTGCATAGTCTGCTCCTACAGAACCTAACACAATAATCTTATCAACGATTCCTTCTAGCTTATTTAAAAGATCCAATTGCGAAGTCCCTGCGTATGCACAGTTAACAAACAACTGACAGTCAGCACTTTCTGAAATTATTTTTTCCTGATCAACAGTTATGTCGTATCCATTACTACGAGACATACCTTTTACATCCCAACCTTTAGCTTGTAGGTGCTGATAAATTGATTTTCCAATTCCGCTAGTATGCCCAGTTACTATACATTTCATTTTGGTATTCCGGAAAAGTTAAGAAGATACTTTGGACTAAACCCGCAGTTGATGCCACCGTGCCAGTTAGTTCTAGACTCCCACTGCCAAACGTTTCCTTGGTCTTGAAAGTACAGGCACTGGTCTTCAATCATTACAGCATGACCGAATTGAGGTTTAGAAATATTGCACACATATCGATTAATATTCATTTTCGAGTATTCTTCTTCTTTGTCGTTGCAATCCCAATGCCATGGAGTCATATTACCCGGATGTATTCTGCTTATCCAGCAATCAGTAGGTGTTGCATTAACAAAGTTAGCAAATAGTTCTACTATAATTTTATCAAAATGAACATCAGGAAAAAACATATCCCATCCTGCTGTTCCGTTATCTTTTAAAAGTTTATATCCGGCATTATCCCAAAGCTGTGACATTTCTTTAATATAAATGATATCATCGTTAGCAGAGTGCCTTGGACCAACATAGCCAGGAGCCTGGTCTTTTATTTGATCAATAACATCCTGCCAGTTTATAATGTTTGACGTATTACCTAAAAATTTAATCATTCTTTAGTAACTCTATTAATGGTAAAAAGTAATCTTTTTCTGGATCTGATATCGCTCCAGATTTGTAATCAACATTATCGTTCCTTGGAACCCTAACACCCCATACTTGTGCATTCAACTCATTGGCTAGTTCTTGCGCACGCATGTATGTATTAATATCAGTACCGTCATTCTTTACCCAATGGTTTGCTCTACTCATATCTGGTATAGAATAACCAAATGCTTCTGGATCTTTATCAATTGCACTAGGATGCATATACGAGTTTTCTTTAACTGGATTAATAACTAACCCGATAAAAGAAACTCCGTAGTTAACAGGACAGTCTTCTCGCGCAAACCACTCTGCTTGTTCTCTTAAAAACTTCTCGTCTTCGCCCGGAAGGCCGATGATGTATCCAACGTTTATAGATACATCGTTACCCCAATACTTGTTCATTTCATATAATGCTTGCTTACGTCTAGTTGGGTCCATACCTTTGCCAGCGAACTTCGAAGCGCCTGGATGAAATGACTCGATTCCTACAAAGCACGATGCAAGGCCACCGTCATGTAATAGCTTTATTTGTTCAGGCTGCGTAGAAATAAGATCTGCTCTAATGTATGCTTTGATCTTTAAATCAAATGGCAAACGTTCTTTAATACGCACCATCATTTTTAATTTTTCAACTGAGTCGTTATATGTATCGTCTGCAACAAAGTACTTGGTCACACCCCAATTAGTGTAGTTAGACATTAACTCTTGATAAATTGTTTCTTCTGTTTTTAAATACTCTGCTACACGCTTTTGTCCAATTAACGGGAATGAACAGAAATTACACTTAAACTTACAGCCTCGAGCAATTTCTAAATTTAAAATTTCGTCTGCCGAAATCTGATCATACTTAGTATAGACTGTTGACGAAGTATTCCACCCCCAGTCTCTGGAATTTGAATTAATATCATGGGATAGCACTTTTGGCCAAATGCGACGAGTTTCAGTTAAGAAGTCGATTATTTGATTTTCGCCTAAGCCATTAATAAAATGATCTGCAGGAAAATCTAGATAGTAATCTATCTTTGGTCCACCTACTAAGACTTTAGTCTTTTTGTTTATGTTTTTAATAACATCTATCCACGGTTTACAATTACCTACTGCTGCACTATAAGTTAAACTGTCTTTTCTTATATTTGGTGTTTCACCAGATTCGGACAACCATTCGATGTGGCATGATCTAAAATCATTGTTATCCTTGAACGGAGTTCTGTAAGGCCACCAAGTACACGAAAACCCGACCATTCTAGTATTGTCGCCAATTGCTAGCTCACAAATTTGCTTCCATATATCAAAGGTCAGTCCGGACGAAAAATCTAGTACGAGAACTGAAAATCCGTTATGCCTTAAGTGACTTGCTATGCGGTGGGCACCGTATCCCCTAGACCAATGAGGGAAGGTTGCAGTGTCAGTGACTAAAATAATGTCAAATGTTTTCATAGCCTAGGAAGTGATATAGGTAGTGGTTATTAAAACCACAATTAGAAGAGCCGTGCCATGCCATATAGTCGTGCCACTTTGTAACTGTTCCTTGAGGAACCATATAAAAAGAATCTTTTTCAATTAAAAGAATTTGCCCAAGAGATGGTTTATCAATATGACACGTATATCTTACAAGATTTCCTAGTTCCTTATATTGCGACATAGAGTCATCGACATCTTGGTGCCATGGTGCAGACTTGCCCGGGCGAATACAACTAATCCATGATCGTATGGGATTTACGTTAAGGCTTCGAGCAAACTTTTCTTCTACGTCTTTATTAAAATGAACTCCCGGATAGTAATTAATCCATTCAACTTTGTTAGAAGTGTATCCAGCATCATTCCATAGTTGTATGATTTCGTTAAACTGACCATGTTCATTTTTATAAAAGTCTACACCGATAGTTCTTATTTCTCCGTCGGAACATTTTACAGATGACAATACACTATCCCAATCAATCATTGCCTGCCCTTGACATTTGGAAGAGTTTCATTTTTATAGGTTCTTGTGTTAGATGTCTCACAGTATTTCTATTTCTGTAAAGCTCTGATTTATTAGACCAAGGAACAGTAAGTACTTTTGTTTCTAAAGAAATGGACTCCTTGACTGGATGTACAGTGCGAACACCTTCTTCTTCCCAGTTATCCCAGCGCCATTGATTTTCCCATACTGTATTTTCTTTAACATCAATAGTACTGTTCTTACAATAGAGCAAACAGTCCTTAACGGCATCATTTAGGTATTCTGAAAACTCTCTCTCGATAGCAGTGTATATTGCATCTCGATTATTGCACCATAGCCAGGCGTAGGAAGCATGTACAGTCCACGCTCCTTTAATAGGCCCTACTTCAAATTGTCTCCAGGACTTGTTCCAATATTTGCCTTCGGCAATTGGTGTCAGGTATTCGTTATACACAGGCTGATAAAACTTGTCTACACTTGATAACGCTAAGAATAACTTCTTAAAAATTACATTTAACGGAACATTATTATGATAGTACAAGTAATCAATAAACGGAGTAATCATAATCATATTCATGAACACAAGATTCATGTCGTTCATAAAGAACATTTCTTTCCAATCTTCGACAGTGTATGAGTAACTGCTAATAGGAATATGCAACGTGTTTTCTTTTCTATAATTTTTTTCTTTAAACAGATTAATATATTTTGAATCAGTGTTTTTAAGAAGCTCAACAGATTCTTCAATCCCAATAGGAGCAAGCTTCATTTCATACTTAGACAAATAGCTAGGATTTGCTACAGGTGCATCTGGCAATACATATAGTGGTACATGATGCGTATGAGGTTTAACGCTATTCATTAACGAATACTCAATTGCAGTCTCATCATAGAAGGTTGTTACTTTCATTCCCGGCAGTCCTAGTATCAACTCAACAATTACGTCAATGTCGTATTTTGCAATAAGATGTTTTGCCAAGCTAACATTTTCTTCTGGGGTAACGTCAGTGCGTTCAATATTTTCTAAAATCTTATCATCAATAGTTTGCAAGCTAATTTGATATAATGTAACAAGCCCTGCTTGAATCAATGGTTCTAATACTGCTTGACGCTTATTAGCTTTTGTCTTGGCAAGACCAGTAATACCCACAAACTTCATATAATCATTTTGGCTTGCTAATAAGTTTGCAACATCCGGATCTCTTTTAATTAATCCAAAGTTTGCATCAGTGATCCACATAGTGTGAATACCCAATTCTCTAAAATAAGAAACGTCACTTTCTATTGTGGACATATCTTTAAGGATAACCTTAGTATTAGTTCCGCCGCCCCATTCGCAGTACACGCATTTATACATACAGCCTCTGTTAGTTTCATACATGATGCCTAACAGTTTGTTGCTGTTTTTTGCGTGCTCTGATACTTTTCTTGCATGGTCGATATTTGACTCTATAAGGTTAGGTGGGTAATGAAAGTCTTTCTTGTTTCCTTCAGGACCATACCCTCTTCTATGATAGCTTCCTCTAACATTGGCCCAGTCAAGTGTGCCCGAAGCTAATGCATCTAACATGTCGAGTATAAAGAACTCTCCGTACTCGGACGGGCGTGCCGCGGCATCAAAGTATGGATGATCTTTAAACCAAAACATTGGTTGAGTATATGTAGTGTGTTGATGCGGTCCGCCTATTACAACCGTAGCATTAGGCAACTCGTCTTTAATTGCATTAGCAATAACTTTAATAGCATCCCAACTCCACATGTAACTGCTGAACATATACACATCGGCGTTGTGGCCAATTGCTTCTGCTACAATATCATCAATTGACCATTTATGATAATCAATAACTGGCGGAATCCATTCCCATTGGTCTGCACATTTGCCATTTAATTCATAATATCTTTTAAATTCGTACCAAGTATTGGGAAGGTAAACTAAGTTATCTTGCCAAGTGTCGTATCTAAAAAACCAAATTTTCTTTTTATTCGTTATCATAAATTTTATTATAAGTGCTAGTTAAGTTTTTCGGCCACTTGCTATATTGTAATAATCCAGATTTAAAAATAGTCTCAATATTCATGTTGCTACCTTCTTTAGCAACATCAAACCGATCAGTATCAAAACCAACAATTCCTAGTAATCGATCGTAGCTAATATAAGGATTTCCTCTTTCTACTGTAGCATAAAAGTCTATGGTTCTCATAACACCTTGGCTATCATAAAAATGGCTGTGCGGATACAACGTTACTTTTAAATACCCTTCGTTAACTTGATCTAGAATAATGTTTTCCAAATCTTCAAACCACTGCGGGTGAGTTAGTTCTAAATCAAAACTTTTATAAATTGATTCGTTGCAGGTATTCTTGTACCATTTTATAAAAATCTTGTTATCTACAATATCGAGTACTTCAGGGGCCCATGGCTTATTCTTAAAAATTTCTAAGTACTTGACTTCTCGTTGGAACATATACTCTACATGTTCGGCAGTATAGGATAAGCGAGGTTGTAAACTTTGGTATTCGCAAGGATAGCAGAAATTCATGCAAAACACATTGCCCTCGGGATTTACTCTTGGCTCGTAACACATTTGAGTAGTCGTTGGACGACTTTCGGTCTCGTGTGTTTTATAATACAAATTCCATGATGTTAGATCCATGTTTTACCTCGCGGAAGTATTTATAGGCTAACTACTAGACAATAGAGTATCATGAAAGATAAAATTAAAACATACATTCGGCTAGTTGAAGAAAAGACAGGAAGCCCAACTTTCTGTGCGTTGCCGTGGATACACGTTGCTACTCGTCCAAACGGCGATGCTAGATTGTGCTGCGTAACTAATGCAAGTGGAGCCAAAACAGGAGACCACAAAGTTGGCCTAGTTAAAAAAGAAGACGGTGAACCAGCTAACTTTGGGCGTGAAACTCTTAAAAGTGCATTCAATAACGAATACATGAAGAGTGTGCGCAAAACAATGCTTGCAGGAGAAATACCAGCTAGCTGTACAAAGTGTTTTGAAGAAGAAGAAAATGGTGTTGTAAGTAAACGCTTATGGGAACTTTATGAGTGGGACCGAGACGGTCTAGATTTTAATGAACTTATTAAGGATACCCAAGAAGACGGGTCAGTGCCACACGTTATACGATACATGGACCTTAGACTAGGGCATACATGTAATCTAAAATGCGTTATGTGTAGTCCTCATGATAGTAGTCGTTGGTTGCAAGACTACGACAAAGTAATGTCAAATACAACAAGCCAAGTAGTTAAGTTTCAATTAAGTTTTGACAAAACAAAGTTTAACAATACTTGGTATGAAAATCCAGAATTTTGGGACGAAGTATTTGAACAAATTCCAAACATAACCCAACTGTACTTTGCCGGCGGCGAGCCGTTGATGATTAAAGAGCATAGAAAGTTCTTAGACGAAATTATCAAAAGAGGATATGCCAAGCAAATTAGTCTTCGATATAACAGTAATGGCATATTTGTTGACGAAGACATAATTAATGTGTGGAGTCAATTTAAGCAGGTACGATATGCGTTTAGCTTAGACGCACTCAAAGATCGTAACTATTACATTCGATAC
>JACCED010812800.1_pt1 | contig 10537 bp, 12 predicted proteins | sample 7455021 | NCBI WGS metagenome assembly JACCED01 (sample SAMN15323456, study PRJNA562643) | freshwater metagenome | isolation source: river surface water | place: USA:Blue River Watershed | collected 2017-08-19 | reverse complement strand
GTGCCTTATTATAAACTTGATAATTTAACAATTGGAGAGAATGAAGGAATAAAAGGTGGAATATGTAATGTTATTTACTTTAGAAACGCATTAACTTCGTCAAATATTTATTATTTATATAATACTGTGAAGAATAGAACTCCTCCTGTATTAAACGATTCAAGCGAAACCATATTGACTAAAAATATATAACGAATATTAAAGAAAATTTCTAAATCTATATTATACAATGAGTGCTTTAAGTATTGTAATTACGATAGTTGTAATTGTTTTTATTTTTATGTTATTAAGATATCTTTTTACTGATCCTTATACATTACAAAATGTACAAGATGGTAAATCCACTTCAACTATTAGTGCATCTTCTTTAGCAACTAATGGTTCTAATGTTCCTTCAAGTAACTTTGCTTATTCAATATGGTTTTATATTAATGATTGGAATTATCGTTATGGTGAATCAAAAGTAATTTTTGGTAGAATGGGTGCTATGTCAAAGAAAGGTAAAGGCTCTATTGATGGTGTAAATGGTTTAGATCCTTGTCCTGCAGTTGTTTTAGGTGCAGTTGAAAATAATGTATCTGTTTCTCTTGGATGTTATCCCGGTGTTGACCAAGTACCAACTACTCCTGGAGGAAACACTGTTGTTCACACTTGCACAGTTGCAAATGTCCCTGTTCAAAAATGGGTTAATTTAACTTTAAGTGTTTATGGCAGAACAATGGACTTATATATTGATGGTAAATTAGTTAGAACTTGTTTGTTACCTGGTATTGCAAGTATAAATAATAACGCAAATATTTATGTAACACCTGCGGGAGGTTTTGACGGATACACTGCAAAACTTCAATATTATCCAAATTCTCTCAATCCTCAAGAAGCATGGAACATTTATGCTAAAGGATATTCCAGTTGGTCAAGTATGTTTAATGCTTATCAAGTTCAAGTTTCTTTAGTTGAAAATGGTAAAACACAAAGTAGCGTAACAATTTAAAATAATTATATATATTAAATTTTCTTATTTATTTAATATATATAATGAGTGATAATGGAGTATTTAATACATTTTCAATGAATAGAGGAACTTTTGGAACACAAGAGTTTTTAGAATCTAATAGTTTAGTAGCCAAATTCGCTTTCTTATTATTAGTTATATTTGGATTTGTACTCTTATTAAGAGTTGGTGTTTCTGTATTATCATATTTATTAAAACCAACAGAATCACCTCATCTTATTGACGGTATGGTTGATGCAAAACAAATGGTTGTATTTCCACAAGATCCAAGTGGTAATGGAGCAGTAACTATTTATAGGTCTGTTAATGCAACTGACGGTATTGAATTTACTTGGTCTACATGGATTTTTATTAATAGTCTTCAAACTAATGCTGGTATTTATAAGCATGTTTTCAGTAAAGGTAACAGTAATATTGGTCAAAATGGTATGATTGAACCTAATAATGCACCTGGACTTTATATTGCTCCTAATACAAATGCATTAGTTGTTGTTATGAATACATTTAACGTAATAAATGAAGAAATTGTTATTCCTGATATTCCAATTAATAAATGGGTTAATGTTATAATTAGATGTCAAAATACCACACTTGATGTTTATATTAATGGAACTATTGCTAGAAGTATTAATTTAATTGGTGTACCAAAACAAAATTATGGTGATGTTTATGTTGCTATGAATGGTGGATTTGATGGTTACATATCTAACTTATGGTATTATAATTATGCTTTGGGAACTGCTGCTATACAAAGTTTAGTTGGAAGTGGACCAAATACAAAAATGATTGGTGGTAATGGATTATCTGATAAGATGGCAAATTATTTATCTTTAAGATGGTTTTTCTATGGTTCGGGTGATACCTTTAATCCATCAGGACCTGGTGGTATTTAAAAATAATTTATTAAATATTATTTAATCTAATAAATTAATTTAGTCATCATAAACAGTTTTATATAAAGAATTCATTCTCTCTATTATTGTGTTATATAATTCTTGATCTGATTCTTTTATTTTATTCAAATCAAAATCAAACCATACAAAAACTAAAAGAAATCTGTTTGACTGTCCACGTTGTTTATAAAGGTAATTACATAACATATTTACATTATCTATACATTTATATGTACTATTTATCCATGTATTTTTAAAACAAAATGTATTTTTTTCTGTTGGAACTTCAATACCTTTTGTATTATATTTTTTACCCCAAGAGCGCAAAACCATTGCATGAGCACCTCCATTTGGTAAACCTGAACAATTCCAAATCATAATCATGGGTTGTAATTTTTTATTAAGCGCATTTTTTATTCCTTCGGTAGGATAATTATTACCAAATATATTATATTCATATTTTTGACCATATGACTCAAATCCATCTTTAATTTTATTAAATTTATCTAAAAATAATTGTTTTTCTGTTTCATTAAATGTTAAAATATTTTGATTATTTACACTTGAAATTAAACATCCCCCTATCACAAACTCACATGGAATATCACTATACTTATATTCAAATAATTTATTAACTGATGTTTTTAGCTTATCAGTAAATGATGTGATAACTTTTGTGGTGTCCCCAGCACCATTACACTGTTTTCCTTCTACTGCTTCATTTAAGAAAAAACAATATATGGCAATAAACATTTCATCTGTTTTACTTCCATCAATTAAATTATAAACTAATAATGTTCTTGTAACACTTCTCGCTAATGCATGTGCCACACATGTTCCAGATAATTGAATTGTATATGCAGGAGATTTTAATTCAATTGGTTTATTTGATTGTAAAACATTAATATCTTTTCCTTCTGAATATTTTTTAATAATTGCTCCATCTTTTGTTAATGTACCCTCATAAGGTTTATCATCCCTCCATATTCCATAGTATTCTGTTCCATTTAAATAAGTCATTCTTCCTGGTCCACGTTTTAAATCATTATCCCAACTTCCTTTATATTTATCTCCATTGTTGTAAATCATTTCACCATTTACTATTTTTCTATTGTTTGCATCACAATATCCATCATAATAATCTCCGTTTACATATGTAATTTTGCATGTGCTACCGGATTTTTTTATTTCCTTAATTTGGTTTCCTCCAAACTGTTTTTTTTTATTTTTTTTAATTATTTTTTTTCTATTACTTTTTTTCGTTTTACTAAATTTATTTTTTTTCCGTTTTTGCGTTTTAATTTTCATTTATATATTATAATTATAAATTTTAATTTTAGAATACAGTAAATATAATAAAGTTTTTTACTTTTATTTCACTTTTTAAAAAGTAGATTATATATATTATGTCAAATTATAATCCAGTTCCACCAAGAGTTTGGTCAAGAGTTCAAAATCCATGTACATTTATTGTTCCTGGTGATACTTATCAAACAGCTTATATACCTTTAACTGGTCAAACTGTTCCTTTAGGACAAGCAAATTATGAAATACAACTGTTAAATAAAGGTAATGTTCTTCAATATAAAGGTAATAGTGCAAGATTAACAAAAACGCAAAAGTATTCACAGTTAGCAAGATGTGCTGGTCCAAATCGTACAAAAGTGTACGCAACACAGAGTCAAACATATACAAATCCAAATATGACGGGATTATTACGAGTAGGTTACAGTTCATATCCATATCCAAATCAAATTGTTGGTGTACCAAATAATATTTCAGGACCATTTATAACAGGTCTTCAAAATCCTTTTGATTGCTCAACAAATGTAATACAAGATGGTGGCACATTGGTTTGTGGAACATATGCAAATCCATGTACTGGTCAAATAATACAAAATAATAATGGTAGCGCCTTAATATGTAATCCTTCTTCAGCATCAAATGTACCAGGGTTTTCAATTTTATGTTGGAATAATAAATTAGATTCATGGTTTCCAAAACCAAGATATTTTATGAATAATAGCACAAGTAAATGGCCACAAGGTTATAAGGGATTTATAAGTGCTGTTACTCCAAATGCACCAGTATTATATATTGTTTCACAAACTGATTCTACCGTAACATTAGCATGGCAAATTAGCAGCACTAACTGTATTCCTATTTCAAGTTATAATATATATCAAAATGGTACTTTAATAAAAAATATAATTGAAAATACGTATATTGTAACTGGTTTAATAACGGGAAATACATATAGTTATTACGTTACTGCAAATAGTAATAGTATTTTATCAGCTCCATCAAATATAGTAACTATATATATCCCACCATTATTTACAGCAACTGGCTCTTATAATTTTACAAATGGATTTCTATATTTTACGGGAAATGGAACTTTCACAGTAAATTATAATTTAACTTATAGTTTTACATTAGTTGGAGGTGGAGCTGGTGGAGCTTTAATTGGAAATAATTCAGGAGTTGGACTTTCCGCTGGTGGTGGAGGAGAAGTAATAAACTCAATTGTTAATTTTACAATAAATTCAGGGGAAACTTGTAGCATTATAATTGGAGCAGGAGGTCCAGCTAATTTAAATTCACCAGTTCCTGGATATGACAGCAGTTTTACAATTGGCTCATTAACTGTGTCAACAAATAATTTATTGTATTCTGGTGGAGGAGGTGGTAATGCTATTAATTATAGTTATAATGGAGGCGGAGGTGTTGGTGATGGTATAAATAGTTCAGATGGCGGTACATACACAATATTTGCAAATAAAGATACTGGAGCTGGAGGAGCAGCGGGTTCTTTATTGGAATATTCTGCACCAGGTATTTTTAGTATAACTCTTCCTGCACAGGGTGGAAATAATTCATCTGGAATACCCGGAAACGGTAGCAATGGTTTTCAAGGAATTGACGGAAATTATTACGGAGGTGGAGGAGGTGGTGGCGGATATGATTCTGGGACATCTTCTATTGGTGGATTTGGAGGAATTGGTGGTGGCGGTAATGGTGGATATATTAATAATTCACTTATATACGTATCTTCAACGCCAGGGCAACCAAATACTGGAGGAGGTGGAGGTGGAGCAATCGCTAATGATGGACCTTCAAGTTTAGGTGGTTCAGGTATTGCAATATTTAAATTTTATGTATAAAATAAATAATAAAATTTTTAATTAAATTTATTATTTATTTAAGGTCTTAAATTTGGATTCATACAAATTTCTTGGCTAGGAAAAATGTCTCCTGACATACACGTATCATTTACACCAACCTGTGCGCAACTTCTAAATCCTCTATCATCTCCAATATAACACCAACCTGCTTTTCCTGATGTACCGCCTATTACAGAACTTGATGCTTCGTGTGCTTCATAATCTTGGGTTTGTGATTGTTGTGGCTGCGTTAAATTTAATGCTCTACCTAATGAAGTTTGCTGCATAGCATTTTCTTGTTGTTGATTAAATGGTTGTCCTTTAATTGTACCTGGCGCTTGATTTGGAGTAATATCTTGAACCGCAGTTAAACCAGTATTAATAGCACCTGCAGTTCCACTTACAACAGCCTTTGCTCCTTCAGCAGAAACATCTACTGCTTGGCCAGCAACAGCAACACTAGTTCCAAATAATTTTTGCGTAATTGGTCCAAATATATTTGAAATAGTTTGAGTTCCTTGTGCTAAATAAGCAAAAATATTAAATCCTAAAAATGCCAAAATAAGAACAATAATTAACCATGTAGAAGCATTTATATTTTTTATGCTATCAAAAAAACTTGAATCAGATGAAGAAGATGCATAAGAAGGAAATGATGATTCACTTGATTGCAATATTGATTGAGATAAACTATTTGCACTATCCATTATAATAAAAAAGAATATATTTATTTTTATTATAAATTCGCACATAAAATTTACTTAAATGTTAATAAATACAAAAATTGATTTAAATCACCTAAAATTGTATCGCGTATATTAAATAAATCAGTATTTGACATTGTTTGCATTGCTTTATTATCATTTAGACTAACTAAATAACCTTTAAATGATTCAACTTCTTTTTTTAACGATTCTTGTGAAGATAAATCAACTAATCTTATATTTTTATTACTCATTAAATCAATACGTGAACCTGATTTTCCTAAAAGTACTTCAATAAAACTATCAATATTTGCGTTTAATTTAGTGTATAAATCATCAGTTGCTTTATGAGTAGCATAACTTGTTGTCTTCCAATGAAAAAGTTTAACCATTAAAAGTATTTCTAAAAATACGACAGTAACTTCTTTTTGGAAATTTGCTAATGATGATGAACTGTGATGTCTTTTACGAGTACCACCTCTTCTTTTTCTATTTACTATTGATGGCATATATATAGATAGCCAATATTTTTATTTTAAACACGTGGAACAAATGTTTCCCCAAATGAATTCATTGCTTCTAATTTCTTAATCGTATTTTCTAAGTTTGATGACTTCATTCCCATAAACAAATAATCTGTACCAGTTGATTCTTCATTTTTCTTTATTTGAGCATAAACTGTATCTATTTTTTGTTTTATTACATTAACTAAATCCAATTGAGAATGTCTTATAATTTCCTTTTCAAGAACAAAATTTTCGCATAACATTGATATCGCTAAATACATTAAATTTTTACGTTTCTTATGACAACCCGTAACATATTTTAAACAAAATAATGATAATAACGAATCCATTATTTTTTGTATTAATTTTGAACGCTTCTTTGATTCATTTAAAAATACATCCCAAATAATCCAAACGATATCCTTCTGGCATTTTGAATCAACTTTAGCAAAGTTACGACGTTCACAAAATATTTTCTCTCTAAGTGATTTACATTTATTCTCATATTCTATTATCCATTCTATCCAATAACAAGCATTCATTTGATTACTCCCATTAACTGTTAAACTATATGCTAATTCATTTACAAATGGAAATAATTCTTTTGGGTCTTCTGTCGTAAATACTTCTTCACCATATTCAGTTGATGGTGCTTTGAATTTATTTTTAATAGTAAGCATATTCATATCATCTGGTTTAATTTTAACGTTGTCAAAACTATGACGGCGTTTAGCATCACATAAAACACACATTACTTCGCAAAATAATTTTCTAATTCTATCATTGTTTCTTAGTCTTAATTCATTATCTGTATAACCATTTGCCATTATTCCTTTAAAATCATTAATTCTCATTTCAAGATAAATACCAATATTTAAATTACTTAAATGAATATATTTGCTAAAGAACAACAATATTATTTCCCATAAATCAGTATAATGACCAGCACAAATTAATTCTGCACTCCAGTAACAAGCAGGTTCAATCTTTGAATGTATTAAACTATTTAGCAATTCTTTTTTTACTTCTGCTTTTTTAAATTTTGAAAATGAAAATCCTTTAAATTCTGCTGAACTTCGCATATCATTAATTTCTGTTACTTCAATATCTTCCATATAATTAAATTCTATACAAAAAAAATAACAACAATACATATAGATGAAAGTAATTAAATCAATTACTAATTGTTATGCTAAATTATCAAATTATGGAAAAATATTAATATTCATTGCATTATTACTGTTAATAGTTGTGTTTTTTAAGAATATAATGCCAATTTCTGAAGGATATACTAATTCTAAGAATTTTTTATTTTTACAAGGTGATGCTGTTTATGATGATTTTTATGCAAGTATTTATGACCATTTAGTATTTAATCAAATTAGAAATGATTATGAAGTTGGAATTATTGTTAATTCTTCTATGCCTGACCAAAAATCAGTTATAGCCGATATAGGTTGTGGTACTGGTCATACCGTAAATAGTCTTAAAAATAAAAATTTAGATGTTATTGGCATTGATATTTCTCCATCAATGATTAAAAAGGCAAAGGAGGAAAATCCTTATATAAGTAATAATTTTAAGGTTGGTGATGGTTTAGATGGTCATTTATTTCGTGATAATTCATTAACACATGTTTTATGCTTATATTTTACAATTTATTATATGAAAGATAAGATGCGATTTTTCTATAATGCTTTTAATTGGTTAATGCCTGGAGGCTATTTGATTGTTCATTTAGTTGATAGATATAAGTTTGACCCAATATTACCACCTGGCAATCCATTATATATTGTCTCTCCACAAAAATATGCAAAAGAAAGAATTACTAAAACAAAGGTTACATTTAATGATTTCGTGTATAATGCTAACTTCAAATTGGATGAGTCAAATGATGTGGCAATATTTGACGAAAAATTCAAGTTTAATGATGGCAGGTCTAGAAAACAAGAGCAAAAGTTATATATGGAAGATTTACCAACTATTGTTAATATGGCACAGGATGCTGGATTTATAGTTCATGCAAAAATAGATATGGTTAAATGTGCTTATGAACACCAATATTTATATGTTTTTATTAAACCACAATAAACATTAAATGGTCTTAAACTTAAACCATCGTAAAAAAACTTTAACCGGAGTGTTGACCAAGAATAAAAACGATTTAAATGTTAATGGTGTTGAAAATTAAAATATTTATAATAATTGAATTATTTATTATAAATATCGTGTCAAGAATAATGGTGTTTGTCATCTCTGATAATTAAATCTGATGTAAGACTGTTTGGCTTTAAAAAATCCATCATTTCGTCTTGAAAACCAAGATAATTACAAGTATCACCACATGTAAATAAATCAGTAAACAATGAATTATTTTCTGGATAAGTATGAACACTACAATGGCTTTCAGATAACAAAAATAATATTGTATAGCCATTATTGTCAAATATTTTTTCAGTGTAACTTAAAATAGTAGCGCCACTTTTTTCAATACCTCTCATCATTGTTAACCTTAAACCATCAATATCATTAATTGCAACTGGGTCACAGTCAATAAAACTAGCTAAATAATGCTTTCCGAAAAACTTATAACCATTTTCCTCCATATTTTATATTATCTTAAAATAATTTTAAATCAATATAAAGAGATATATATTAATACTATAATTAAATGAATAATTTAAAGGATATGCAAATACAAAAAAGTCATCATGAATCCAATTTGACTTATTTGTATAGGCGCCAAAAGCAAATTGATAAATTAATATCTGAACATTCGGAAGCATATGGCTCAGAGAGAAATATATTAATTCAATTAATTGAAGAAAGAATGAAAATTGATTATAAAATTTCAGAGGAAAATAAACAAATTAAAGATATAAACATTTTAATTGAAAGTAATTCAAAAGAAAATAATATAAAAGATACTGTTTAAATTAATATATTGATGTCTGAAGTTGATGTTATAGTTGAAATAGCAAAAGGTAGTCATATAAAATACGAATATGATAAGGAAAATAATAGAATTATTTGTGATAGGGTCTTACATACTCCAATGAAATACCCATTTAATTATGGGTTTATTCCAAATACATTAAGTGAAGATGGAGATCCATTAGATGTAGTTATATTAATGGACGATGAATTGGTTCCTGGTTGTCAAATTAAATGTAAAATTTTAGGTTATTTAGATACGAAAGATGACGAGGGAAATGACCCAAAGGTTATTGTTTGTCCAATTGGGAAAATAGACCCATTATGGAAAAAAACAAATTGTATTTATATGTCTCGTTTTAATATTGATGACCATTTACTTAATAAAATAAAATATTTTTTCCAACATTATAAAGACTTAGAAAATAAAAAGGTACAAATTGGTGAATTTTATAACAGAGAGTCTGCTATTAACATCCATAAAAAATCTATAGAGAGATATAATTATATTTACAAACCAAAACAAATACAAAAAAATAAAATAACAAATTATTTTAAGATTATTTATAAAAAATAAAAAAACAATATAAATACAATATGCTATATTTTATATAATGAATAAAGTATTAATTGATAATTGCGTTGTTTCAAAAATTGATAATGATGGAGTCTGCATTCGCTCTATAAATTTAGAAATTAAATTGAATAAAAATGTAAATATAAATGATATTAAAAAAATATCATTTGGAGATAAAAAGAAAGATAATAAAATAATTAGGAAGTTATGTGATGGAGTATTAAATTTTGACGAAGTATGTAAATTAGTAATTTAAAACTAAAAAATCTTCGTAATCAATTATATTAAATATTCTAATATAAATTAAATGTTAGAATATTTATCTTATATATCATTATTTGGAATACTTATTATATTTATAATTTATATTTATATACGATTGAAATATGGTTTTTGGGCTTTGCAGCCTGTATTCCACGTTTATGACTATAAATACTATTTAAACCCACCAGGAATAATTAACGATTTTTTGCCAGAAAAAAACAAATATACAAATTTTAAAGATATCGACACAATTGTTTTTTCTGAATTAACATCAATTCAAAAGCAAAGATTTTTTAATTTAATAAAAGTAAATTACCTTCAAAATAAAGATAATATATTCTCTCCAAAATCAGATAATATAATTCCATATTTTGATGGTCACAACGATAAACCATTTGTTTCCTTTTATTATGAAAATAATAATTTGCTTGATACAAATACAGGTTCTATTATAACTGACAGAAAAATAATAGGCGCTATGAC